>ERZ1673736.125-NODE-125-length-120985-cov-10.187762_pt1 | contig 120985 bp, 116 predicted proteins | sample MGYA00580212_ERZ1673736 | MGnify/ENA primary metagenome ERZ1673736 (study PRJEB41218, sample SAMN15661752) | gut metagenome | host: Homo sapiens | place: Canada: London | collected 2015-08-20/2019-03-30 | study: EMG produced TPA metagenomics assembly of...
CCCGGGTGATGTTCCCCACGGTGCTGTTCACCGGGGTGGCCTTCTCCTTTGTGGGAGTGCTCCAGTCCCTGGGGGAGTTCAATGTCCCTGCCCTGATCAGCGTGGTGTCCAACCTGGTCATCATTCTCTATTACCTGACGCTGGACCAGCAGTTCGGCATCTACGGCCTGGCCGTTGCCTTTCTGGTGGGCTGGTTCCTCCAGGCGGCGGTCCAGGTGCCCTCACTGCGCCGGCTGGGCTTCCGCTACCGGCCGGGGCTGGAGCTGCGCTCCGAGGGGATGCGGAAGGTCTTTGCCCTGATGCTGCCAGTGATGGTCTCCACCTGGGTGCAGCCCATCAACCTGACTATCAACTCCAAGTTCGGGTCCCGACTGTACGAGGGGGCCGGAGTGTCCGCCATCGAGTTTTCCACCAACTTGTATCTGGTGATCGCCGGGGTGTTCGTCCTGTCCGTCACCAATGTGATCTTTCCCAAGCTGTCCCGCCTCACCGGCCGGGAGCAGGAGGGGGAGTTCCGGGAGACGCTGCGGACCACCCTGCACGGCTGTCTGTTCTTCGTCCTGCCCATGTCGGCGGGGTTGATGGTGCTCTCCCGCCCGCTGATCTCCTTTATTTATGGAGGAGGCGCTTTTGATGATTTTTCCGTCTCCATCACCTCCCAGGGGCTGTTCTGGGTCTCGCTGGGGATGACGGGATACGCGGTCCAGAATATCCTCAGCCGGGCCTACTTCGCCCGGCAGAAGGGGAAGGTGCCCCTGGCGGCCGGTGCGGCCTCCATCCTGGTCAATGTCCTGCTGTGCATGGCGCTGGCCCAGAGGATGGGGGTGGCTGGTCTGGCCCTCTCCTCCGCTGTATCCTCCACCGTCTACGCCCTGTTGCTGGACATCCCCCTGGAGCTGCGGGGGGAGGGGGTCCTCAGCCGAAGTTTCCTGCTGGACCTGGGGAAGATGGCGCTGGCCACCGCGCTGATGGCGGTGGGCGCCTGGGCGGTGGCCGGCCTGACAGAGGGCCTGCTGCCCGGCAAGGCGGGGGAGCTGCTCACCCTGGGGGCTTCGGCGGCGGCTGGTGTGGCCGTCTACTTCCCGGCGGCGGTGCTGCTGAGATTGGAGGAGGGGCAGCTGGCCCTGAAGATGGTGAAACGAGTGTGGAAACGAGGCTGATGCAATGAATCGAGCGATAGAGATCTGGAACAGCAGCATACTGGGGCGGGTGCTCACCGCCATCTGTCTGTGGTTCAGCGGACAGTGGCAGAGAAGTCGGGTGGTCCGGGCCTTCGTGGCCCCAATGGCGGGCCGGCAGGCGGCGGAATCCAGTGTCTTTTTCCGACTGTGGGACCTGATCCGGGGCGGGCTGTGCGCCCTGTACCGCAGGCTGGGACTGGAGCGCCTGTTCGGGGGGAGCATCTTTTTGCGCCTGACCCTCTGGTGTTCTGCGGCGGTGGTGCTGGCCCCCCTGCTGCCCACTATGGCGGTACTGGCTCTGGCGGCGGTGGCCTTCGCCTCCCTGGCACTGAATCTGGTCCGGGACCGGGCACGGCCCCTGGCCTACTCCCCGGTCAACCGGTATATCCTGCTGTACGCGGCGGTGTATCTGGCGGCCACGGCCACCTCCGTCACGCCCCGGCAGAGCCTGTTCCCCGGCCTGCTGATGGTCTTTTTCATGGTCTTCGCCTTGGTGGTGGAGAACGCCGTGGACAGCTGGGAGCGGGCGGAACAGCTGGTGTTTCTCATGGTGCTGGCGGGAGGCGTGGTGGCTCTGCTGGGCGTGGGCCAGTATGTGCTGGGCGCCACGGGGGATGCCGCCTGGGTGGACAGCGACATGTTCTCCTCGGTCACCATCCGGGTCTACTCCACCCTCCAGAACCCCAATGTGCTGGCCGAGTATCTGATTTTGATGATCTCCCTGGGCGGGGCGGCCCTGCTCACCGCTAAGGGGACCGGGAAACGGCTGGTGCTGCTGGCCTGCTGCGGGGTGATGTGCCTGTGCATGGTGCTCACCATGTCCCGCGGCGGCTGGCTTGGCCTGCTGATCGCGGGGATGATCTTTTTGGTGCTCCTCAACCCCCGGGTGCTGGTGCTGGCGCCGGTGGTGCTCCCAGTGGCGCTGGTGGCCCTCTACTTTGTGCTGCCGGATACCGTCATCAGCCGCTTCACCAGCATCGGAAACCTGGAGGACACCTCCACGTCCTACCGGGTGTCTATCTGGATGGGCACCATAGCCATGCTGAAGGACTACTGGCTGTGCGGCATCGGGCCGGGCACCGGGGCTTTCAATCTGGTCTACCCCGCATACAGCTACAACGCAGCCAATGCTCAGCACGCCCATAACCTCTTTTTGCAGATCATGTCGGACGGCGGCGTGGTGGCCCTGGTGGTGTTCCTGCTGATCATCTTCATTTTCTGCCGGGTGATCTGCTCGGCACTCTCCCGGAACCGGAGCTGGCGGGCCCGGTGCTATCTGGCCGGCGCCATCGGCGGCGTGGGCGGGTTCATGGCCCAGAGCATGACCGACTACACATTTTATAACTACAGGGTGGCCCTGCTCTTCTTCGCGGTGCTGGCCCTGGGAGCCAGCTTTGCCCGGCTGGCGGAACAGGAGGTGGAGGACCGGTGAATACCATTTTACAGGTCATCAGTGACACCAATATCGGCGGCGGCGGCCGCAGCCTGCTCAACTATCTGAGCTGTCAGGACCGCAGCCAGTTCCAGTCCCAGGTGGTGCTCCCACGGGGCAGCGCCCTGAAAGGACCTGTAGAGGCGCTGGGGGTGCCGGTCCATGAGATCGACGCCATGGCGGACCGGTCCATGGATCTGTCGGCGGTGGCTCCCCTGCGCCGGGTCATCCGCGCGGTGGACCCGGATCTGGTCCACACCCACGGTTCCATGTCCGCACGGATGGCTGCCCGGCTGTGCGGCAAAAAGGTGATCTACACCAAGCACTGTGTCTTCCCCCTGGGGCGGGTGATGGGTAGCCCGGTGGGCCGTCTGGCGGGCCATGTGCTGGATGCCTGCCTGTCCGACGGGGCCATCGCAGTGAGCCCATCGGTGCGGGAGCTGCTGCTCCAGTCCGGCGTACCGGATCGGAAGATCCACGTGCTCTTCAACGGTGTGGCTCCCCTGGCGGCCCCTACGGAGGAGGAGCGGACCGCACTGCGGGCGGAGTACGGCTTTGGGCCGGAGGACTTCGTGGTGGGCATCCTGGCCCGGGTGGAGGAGTACAAGGGGCACAGCGTGCTGCTGGATGCGGCGGAGCAGCTGCTCAGTCAGGGCCGCCGGGTGAAGGTGTTGGTGGCCGGAGAGGGCAGCGCCGAGGCTGCCCTGCGGCTGCGGGCGGTGTCCTTCCCCCAGGGGACAGTGTTTTTTGCCGGCTTTATTGAGCGGGTGGAGCGGGCCCTGTGGGCCATGGACGCTCAGATCAACGCCTCCACCGAGAGCGAGGGGACCAGCCTCTCCCTGCTGGAGGGCATGAGCTTCGGCCTGCCCGCCGTGGTCAGCGATATCGGGGGCAACCCCCTGCTGATCCAGGACGGAGAGAACGGTCTGGTCTTCCCCAACCGGGACAGCCGGGCCCTGGCCGGCTGTGTGGCACGGCTGATGGATGACCCCGCCCTGCTGCGCAGGCTGGGAGAGGGGGCCAAACGGTCCTTTGAAGAAAACTATACCGGCGAGATCTTTGCCAAGCATGTGGAGGACGTCTACCGGGACGTCCTGAAAGGAGTATCTCATGGAACCAAATAAGCCGAAATTCCGCTTCCGACTGAACCTGTTTGACAGCATCGTCCTTGTACTGGCCCTGGCGGTGGGGGCATTCCTGGTGTGGAGCGCCATAAAGCCGGCGGCCGCACCGGCGGAAGGGGCCGTTTCCGCGGCAGGGACGGTGCAGTACACCATCCGATTTCAGAAGATGATCCAGGGAGTCAGCGAGCGGATCAAGCCCGGGGACCAGCTGGTGGACACCGTGAAGAACTACGAGCTGGGCACAGTGGTGTCTGTGGAGACAGTGCCGGCCCAGGCTCTGATCCAGGATCACGAGGACAAGGCCTTTGTCCTCGCCGGGATCGAGGGTTACGAGGACGCTTTGGTGACAGTGGAGGCCCCCTATACCGAGGGAGAGGACTCCCTCCTGCTGGGCGGAGGCTTCAAGCTGCGGGTGGGCGTGACCGCCTATGTCCGGGGCTCCGGCTATATGGGCAGCGGGCCCGTGGTTTCCATTGAGAGGGGGGAGCAGGGATGAAAAAGATCATCGACCGCAACGGCCGCCTGTTCGGCTTCATCAGCGTCATCGACCTGCTGGTCATCGTAGTGGTGGCGGTGATGGGCTTTGCCCTGTACACCAAGAACACCCAGATGGCCATCACCAGCACCAACACGGCGGACCAGACCATCACCTACCAGATCCTGGCCAGCGGGATACGGACCTATGTGGCCGAAGCAGTGCGGGAGGGCGACCAGCTCTTTGACCCGGACCGGAGCAGCGGCGGCACCCTGGGCACCATCACCGACATCCAGCTCATGCCCGGCACCAAGCTGGCCGAGTTTGACGACGGCACCGTGGCGGCCGCCCCGGTGGAGGATGGCGTGGACATGCTGATCACCGTAGAGGGCACCGGCCTGGTGAGCCAGTCGGGGCGCTATACCCTGAATCGGGTGTATGAGCTGGGGGTCAACTCCTCCCGGACCTTCTGCACAAAATACGCGGAGTTCATCGGCACAGTGACAGAGATTTTTTAAAAAGGGGCGGCAGACATGAAGATCCTGATGGCCACTATGGGCCTGGATATCGGCGGAGCGGAGACCCATATCGTAGAGCTGGCCAAGGAGCTGAAGGCGGAGGGACACGACATCGTGGTGGCCTCCAACGGCGGTGTCTATGTCCCTGAGATCGTGGCCGCGGGCATCCGTCACTACCAGGTCCCCATGCACCGGCGGGACGCCGGATGCATGCTCCGCTCCCGAAAGCTGCTGAAGGAGATCATCCGTACTGAGAGGCCGGACGTGGTGCACGCCCACGCCCGCATCCCCGCCTTCCTGTGCGGCACCCTCCAGAGAACGATGAAGTTCCCCTTCGTCACCACCGCCCACTGGGTGTTCACCACCAAGGGCGGGCTGCGCTACCTCACCAACTGGGGGCAGCGGACCGTCGCCGTCTCCGATGACATCAAGGCGTATCTGATCCGGGAATACGGGGTGCCGGAGGAGCACATCTCTGTGACCATCAACGGCATCGATACAGAGAAGTTTTCTCCACAGACTTCCGGCCAGTCAGTGGTGGAGGAGTTCGGCCTGGACCGGTCCAGGCCGGTGGTCTCCTATGTGAGCCGGATGGACGAGGACCGGGCCCTGGTGGCCCGGCAGCTGATCCAGATCGCGGAGGAGCTGGACCGGGCGGTGCCCGGGGTGCAGCTGCTCATCGCCGGAGGGGGCAACGTGTTCCGGGAGCTGAAAGAGCAGGCGGAGGCGGTGAACGCCCGGATGGGACGCACCTGCGTGGTGATGACCGGCCCACGCACCGACATCAATCAGATCGTGGCAGCGGGGGACATCTTCGTAGGGGTGTCCCGGTCGGCGCTGGAGGCCATGTCCGCCGCCAAGCCCGTCATCGTGGCGGGAAACGAGGGGTATCAGGGCCTCTTCGGTCCGGAGAAGCTGGAGGAGGCCCGGCTGGGCAACTTCTGCTGCCGGGGACTGCCCATGTCCACTCCGGAGCGTCTGCTGGCCGATGTGGCCGCCGTCCTGTCCCTCTCCCCGGAGAAGAAGGCGGCGGCGGGGGCCTACGGCCGGGAGGTGATCTTCCAGTATTACTCCGTGCGCCGGATGGCAGCGGACTGTCTGGCCATGTATGAGCAGGTGCGCCGCCGGAAGTATCAGGTGGTCATGAGCGGCTACTACGGCTTTTCCAACGCGGGGGACGACGCCATCCTGGAGGCCATCCACCAGAGCATTCTGGAGGCCAGTGGGGAGGTGGGGGTCACCGTGCTGTCCAACGACCCCCGCGAGACCCAGCGGCACTACGGCATGAATGCCATCCCCCGCTTCCGTTTCTGGAAGGTGTTCGGTGCCCTGCGCCGATGCGACGCTCTGCTGTCCGGCGGGGGCAGCCTGCTCCAGGACCGGACCTCCACCCGCTCCCTCCTCTACTATCTGTCCATCGTGCGCTGTGCCGAGTGGATGGGGAAGCCGGTGATGCTCTACGCCAACGGCATCGGGCCGGTGCAGAAGCCGGCCAACCGCCGCCGGGTGAAGCGGGCAGTGGAGCGGGCCGCTCTGGTGACCCTGCGGGACCACAGCTCCGCCCGGGAGCTGGTGGAGATGGGGGTGGAGCGCCCAGATCTCCACGTCACGGCCGACCCGGTGTTCAACCTGGATCCCGCCCCCAAGGAGCGGGCCGGGGAACTGCTCCGGTCCGCCGGGCTGGAGCGGGGCACTCCCTTCGCGGCGGTCTCGGTGCGGGACTGGCCGGATACGGGCAACTTCGCCGGGGAGCTGGCCGCCCTGTGCGACCATCTCTACCGGACCTGCGGGATGGAGATCCTGTTCCTGATGATGCAGCCCTGCCGGGACCGGGCGGCCACCGCCCAGGTGCGGAGCGCTATGGAGTGCCCCTCCCATCTGCTGGACGCCCCCTGCACCCCAAGGGAGCTGATGGCCGTGCTGGGGGAGGGCAGGCTGTGTTTGGCTATGCGGCTGCACACCCTGATTTTCTCTGCCCGGATGGCGGTCCCTGTGCTGGGGTTGGTCTATGATCCCAAGGTGGCCAGCTATCTGAAGGAGCTGGACATGCCCTCCGCCGGTGATGTGCATCACTTCCGCCGGGAGGAGGCCATCGCCGCCGCGGACCGCCTGATGGCGGACTATGAGGGGAGCCTGGAACGCCTGCGGGTGAAATCCGCCGCCCTGAGCCGGGCGGCCCGGGAGAACGAGCGATTGCTGCTGGAGCTGCTGGAGAGGAAACAATAGAGCTTTTGACTGGAACGCGCGGCAGGAGCGGAGACGGGGAGCTCCGGCTCACCGAATCAGCTTGAACAAAAAAGATCCTTTCGCTTACGGGCGGCCCCACGGGGCCGCCCGTAAATCGTTTTCAGGGATGAGACGGGCGAGCCTGTGCGGGCCTATGCAGGGCCGCTGCCCGCTCCGGAGTCCGATAGGGAAATCAGGCTCTTGACAAGAGAGGTTTATTGCGATAAACTTGCAGTGAAAGAGAGGTTTATTAGAATAAACCTAAAGGGGGACGGACGGTGGAAAAGCTGTTTGACGGGGAATACCGGCTGATGGAGGTGCTGTGGGAAAGTGCACCAGTGAATTCCACCCAGCTGGTGACTCTGTGCCGGGAGCAGCTGGGCTGGACCAAGAGCACCACCTATACGGTGCTGCGCAAGCTGTGCCGGAAGGGGGCGGCCAGAAACGAGCGCGCGGTGGTCACCCCGCTGCTGACCCGGGAGCAGGTCATCCGAGCCCAAGGGGAGGAGCTGGCGGTGAAGGCGGGGGGGATGGCCCCCTTCCTCAACGCCTTTTTCAGCGGCCGGAAGCTGACCATGGAGGAGGCACTGGAGCTGAAGGACCTAATCGACCAGCACACCTGGGAGGACTGACCGTGGACGGACTGAACACGTGGCTCACCATATTTTTGAATCACCTGAACGCGGGGCTGGCACTGGGGGTCGTCCTGGCCGTCCTGATTCTGCTGCGCCCTCTGCTCCTCCGGCTCCTCACCCCCCAGCAGCGGGTGGCAGTCTGGTATGTAGCGTGGAGCATCGGCATATTTGGGAACCTGTGGGGGCTGACCAGTCTGGTAAGGGTGCTGCCGGTAACGGTCTGGGACCTGCTGGGACCCCGGCCGGGCGGGATATTCGGCGCGCCGGCTTTCCTGCCGCCCGCCTACGACGGGCCGGGGGAGTACCCCGTGGTCCTGCCCGGCGGGGAAACTGCGGCGGTGGAGCTGAACAGCGGTCCGCTGCTGGCCCTGTCCCTCCTGTGGGCCGCGGTGGCGGTGGGGCTGCTCCTGTGGTATTGTCACCGGTCCTTCGCCCTGATGTGCTGGGGGCGGCAGGGGAGCGAGCTGGAAGAGAAGGAGCTGGTGGCCCTGGGGGCCGACCGGCTGGAGCTCTGGATGCAGCCCGGAAAGATCCGGGCGTGGATCACCCCCGGGCTGCCCACTAGCTTTGTCATGGGGGATTCGGTGTACCTCCAGGCAGAGCTGCCCAAAGAGCAGCTTTCCCTGGTGCTGCGCCATGAGCTGAACCACATCTATCTCCGCCATGGGTACTTCTCCGGGCTCAGGGGCGCCTGCCTGCTGCTCCACTGGTGGAATCCGATCCTGTGGCTGGCATTTCGGTATATGGGCCGGGATATGGAGCTGGCCTGTGACCAGAGGACCCTGGATCAGCTGGAGCCGGAGGAGCGGAAGGAGTACGCCAAGACCCTGGTGGAGCTGGGGGCGGGGCGGCGCCTGTGGGAGGCCCCGCTGTGCTTTGGGGAGTGCGACGGAGCCCTGCGGGTGCGGGCGGCGGTGGCCTGGCGTCCCCTGACCCCTGTGCGCCGCCTCACCGGGCTGTTCTGTGCCGCCCTGGTGTTCCTCCTCTTTGCGGGGGCGCCGGCCGTGCCGGGGGGAGTGACAGAGACTGATCTCTCCCGAAACCTGACGCAGATGGAGGAGGCGCCGGAGAAGGTGGTGGAGGAGCTGATCCGGCGGCTGGAGGAGAAGGGGGACCTGCTCTCCGGGGTGAGCATCGCCGCCGGCTGGTGGAAGTGGGAGGGCACAGGGGGCCGGATCTATCTGGAGACCAGCGTGGGCACTTGGCGGGCGTTCCGGTGCGTGCTGGGGGAGAGCGGCAAGATGGGGATGATCCAGCTCCGGCAGGAGGGCCGGCCCCATGACCTGGCGGACTGCACTCAGTTTTATCCCGTGGACTGAGCCTGAGAGAAAGGAGAGGAGCGGATATGATCGGCCGATTTTTTGTTGTGGGCATGTTTATGATGATCAATCTGGGGCTGGCAGTGGGAATGATGTTCGCCGCCCTGTTTCTGCTGCGCCCCCTGCTGGTGCGGATACTCTCCCCGGGGCAGCGGGTGGCCCTTTGGGTGGTGGGCTGGATCAGCCTGTACAGTCCGAGCTTTTACGGCCTGCTCAGCCTGGTCCACATCCTGCCCGTCACCTTCCGTGACCTGATCACGGGGCGGGTAAAGGACGGCGGATGGACGACCTCAATCCCCGCCTATCTGCCCATGGATTACCACGGGGCGGGGGTGTACCATCTGTCCCTGCCCGGCGGGGCGGTGGTGCCGGTGGAAATCGGGGAGGGGATAGCCGGGGCAGCCGCGCTGCTGTGTCTGGGCGTCCTGGTGCTGGGGATCGTTTTTTCCTGCCGACAGGACAGGCGGCTGAAGGAGCTGCTGCGCAGGGGGGAGCCGCTGGGCGGAGAGGAGGCTCTGACCAAGCATGTCCTCCAGGAGGAGGCGCGGAAGATCCAGATCCGGCTGGTGGAGGGACTGCCCACCAGCTTCCTCACCAGCAGGGGATGGCTGGGGTCGGTGGAATATGTGATCTGCCTCCAGCGGGAGCTGTCCCCGGAGCAGCGAGCCCTGGTGCTGCGCCACGAGCTGGAGCATATCAGGCTGGGGCACCTCTGGTTCAAGGGGTGGGCCAACATGGGGGTATTTCTCTATTGGTGGGACCCGCTGATCTGGCTGGGCTACAAATATTTCTGTCGGGACCTGGAGCTGGCATGCGACGCGGCCGTTCTGAAGGAGCTGGAGCCGGAGGAACGGCGGGAGTACGCCAGGACCCTGGTGGAGATGGGGGCCGGGCGGAGCCTGTGGAGCACGCCATTGTGCTTCGGGGAGTGCGATACAGCGGTGCGGGTCAAGACAGCGGCCCGCCCGCAGCGAACAGGGGGAGCCTGGCGGGGCCTCTCCTGGCTGACGACGGTGCTGCTCTTCCTCTTCTTCCTGGGCGGCCCCACCCAGGGGGTGCTGGCGGAGGACGCGCTGCTCACCTGGGAAAGAGGGGGTGGGACTGTGGACACCCTGGTGGCCCATACAATGGATCAGGTGAGGCAGGATCTGGGACTGGGGCCCATCCTGGCCCTCCAGGTCTGGTGCGTCGCGGAGGACGACGAGCACGTCTGGGTGGTGATGGAGCTGCTGGAGCAGGGCTGGGTGGGGGCCGAGTATTTCTGGTATCCCGCGCGGGACCGCCTGTATTTTACTCATGCAGAGGTGCTGAAAAAGCCCCCGGATCTGACGGGGGCGGTGCCGCTGTCATGAAAGCGGGAAGCATTGTGCTGTGGTCATGTTCCCTGCTCATGGAGGCATTCCTTGGCCTTTCCCTTCTGCGGTGGACCTTCCGCTATGAGAGGGCCCGGTTGGTACTGCAAAAGGGTGAGTGCAGTGGAGGACCTGGACCAGGAGGGCTGGGACCGGGTCAAATAGCATACGCCCGCCCTGTTGCCATGGTGACAGGGCGGGCGTATGTGGAGCTCGGCCGGCGGGAGTGGGTAAAAAATACAGGGAGCGAGGCCCGGGGCTTGTCAACCGGAGGCTTTTATGAGACAATAAAACGTGTACGGCGGTCCTTGAACCGCCAAAATGGAATGTGACCAACGATCCAGGAGTTTTGTATATGAGTGAACTGTTTGAAAAATCTATGGCCACCCTGGAGCTGCCCCAGGTGCTGGCTCTTCTTGCCGACTGCGCGGCCACCCTGGAGGGAAAGGAGCGCTGCCTGGCACTGCGTCCCCTCACTGATCTGGACGACGTGGCCCGGGCGCAGGAGGAGACCTCCGCCGCGGTAAAGATGCTCATTCTGCGGGGGAGCCCCGGCTTCTCCGGGGTGAAGCCGGTGTCGGCCAGCCTCCAGCGGGCGGACATGGGGGGGAGCCTGTCTACCCGGGAGCTGCTGGACATCGCCTCTGTGCTGCGGTGCGCCCGGGGGGCGCGGGACTACGGGGACAGCGAGGAGAAGACCGTCATCTCCCACCTGTTCCGCTCCCTGACCCCAAACCGCTTCCTGGAGGACAGCATCACCAACTCCATCCTCAGTGAGGAGGAGATCGCCGACTCAGCCAGCAGCGAGCTGGCCTCCATCCGGCGGCACATGCGCTCCACCGAGGCCAGGGTGCGGGACATCCTCCAGCGGCTGATCTCCTCCAACCAGTCCAAATACCTCCAGGAGTCCATCATCACCATCCGCTCCGACCGGTACGTGGTACCGGTGAAGGCGGAGCACAAGAACGCCATCCCCGGCCTGGTCCACGACGTGTCCTCCAGCGGCTCCACCTTCTTCATTGAGCCCATGGGGGTGGTGAAGGCCAATAACGAGCTGCGTGAGCTGGCGGCCAGGGAGAAAAAGGAGATTGAACGCATCCTGGCGGAGCTGTCCGCCCAGTGCGCCGCCCATAAGGAGGATATCGGGGAGGACTATACCCTGCTGATCCTGCTGGACACCATCTTCGCCCGGGGACAGCTCTCCCTGAAGATGGAGGCCAGCCAGCCCGGCCTGTCGGAACGGTACCTGAGGCTGCGGGGAGCGCGGCACCCCCTGCTGGATAAAAAGAAGGCGGTGGCCAACGACCTGGAGCTGGGAGACCGGTTCGACACCTTGGTCATCACCGGTCCCAACACCGGCGGCAAGACGGTGACCCTCAAGACCCTGGGCCTCATTACACTGATGGCCCAGTGCGGGCTGCACATCCCTGCCAAGTCGGACAGCACGGTGCGGGTCTTCCGCCGGGTGCTCTCTGACATCGGGGATGAGCAGTCCATTGCCCAGTCCCTGTCCACCTTCTCCTCCCACATGACCAACATCGTGGGCATCCTGAAGGAGGCGGACGGTCAGACCCTGATCCTGTTTGACGAGCTGGGGGCAGGCACCGACCCGGTGGAGGGCGCCGCCCTGGCGGCGGCCGTCATTGAGAGTGCCCGGGAGCTGGGGGCACTGGTGGCGGCCACCACCCACTATGCCGAGCTGAAGGTGTACGCTATGACCACCCCCGGGGTGGAGAACGCCTCCTGCGAGTTCAATGTGGACACCCTGGCCCCCACCTACCGGCTGGTAATGGGCATCCCGGGCAAATCCAACGCCTTCGCTATCTCCCGGCGCCTGGGCCTGCCGGAGGAGATCATCGACCGGGCGGCCGCCCGGCTGGATGCGGAGAACGTGCGCTTTGAAGACGTACTCACCAAGCTGGACCAGCAGCGCCAGGAGATGGAGAAGGACCGGGCGGAGGCCCGGCGGCTGAAGCTGGAGATGGAGCAGTCTGCGGGCAAGGCCCGGGAGTACCGGAAGCGGCTGGAGGAGGAGCGCTCCAAGGTGGTGGAGAAGGCCCAGGCGGAGGCCCGGGCCATCATCCAGGAGGCCAGAGACGCCAGCGACCTGGCCCTCTCCGAACTGAAGGAGCTGAAAAAGCGCCAGGACCTGGACTGGCAGCAGGTGAACGACGGACGGGCGGAGGCCCGCCGCCTGCTCAACGAGGCGGAGCGGTCCATCGGCGGGGCGGCGCAGGAGCCGGAGGCCCCGCCCCCCACCCGGCCGGCCCGGGCCGGGGATACGGTGGAGCTGGTATCCATGGGGACCAGAGCCAGCGTCCTGTCGGTAAACAAGGACGGCACCCTCCAGCTCCAGGCGGGGATCTTGAAGATCACCGCCAAGCAGGACGAGGTGCGGGTGGTGGAGGGCGAGACCCAGAGCCAGAAGGAGGCCAGGCGCATCGTCCAGCGGGCCCAGCACACCCTGCGCGCCGCCGCGGCCCCCTCTGAGATCGATCTGCGGGGCATGATGACCGACGAGGCCATCGCGGTGCTGGACCGCTTCCTGGATACTGCTATGATGGGCAAGCTGGAGAGCGTGACCATCATCCATGGAAAGGGGACCGGCGCGGTGCGCAAGGCGGTGCGGGAGCATCTGAAGCGCAGCCGCTATATCAAATCCTTCCGCCCCGGCCGCTACGGCGAGGGGGAGGACGGCGTCACCGTGGCGGAGCTGCGGTAAGGGGCCGGGCCCTCTTTCCGGGGGGACAGAAGCGCGCACGGCCGGCCCAGCGGTGGGCGGAGACCGGGAAGAAGGGCATCTGCCGCCGAATGCCGTGGACCTCCCGCAATTTTTGTTGAGAAAAGAAGGCAGATTTGTGAAAAATGTCATTGACGGATGCGGGATGAATTTGGTATGCTAGTAACACACAAATCGAGTGCGGAGGTACGGATATGTATAGTCAGGAAGCGGTCGTCAATAACCAGGTAGGCCTGCATGCCAGACCCGCCACGTTCTTTATCCAGAAAGCCAACGAGTTCAAAAGCTCCATTTGGGTGGAGAAGGACGAGCGCAAGGTGAACGCCAAGAGCCTTCTGGGCGTGCTCTCCCTGGGTATTGTCAAAGGTACTCCTATCAAGCTCATTGCGGATGGTCCGGATGAGAAGGAAGCGGTGGAGGCTCTGTTCAAGATGATCTCTTCCGATTTTTCCGAGTGAGCCACACAGCGCAGATCCGAAAGGCACCGCTTCGCGCGGTGCTTTTTTTAACATCTCCCCGGGAGGCCCCCTATGACATTTGACGAATTGAAGGAAAAGGCCCACGCCCTGCCTCTGAAGCCAGGCGTGTATATCATGCAGGATGCCAAAAACACGGTGATCTATGTGGGCAAGGCCAAGGCGTTGAAAAACCGGGTGTCCCAGTATTTCCAGGACTCCGCCTCTCACACGGAGAAGACCCGGGCCATGGTGTCCCAGATCGACCACTTTGACGTGATCGTGGCGGACAGCGAATTTGAGGCCCTGGTACTGGAGAACTCCCTCATCAAGCGCCACCAGCCCCGGTACAACATCCTGCTCAAGGACGACAAGGGCTACCCCTACATCCGCTTGTCCGGGGAGGAGTACCCCCGCTTCTCCCTGGCCAACCGAGCGGCGGAGGACGGGGCACGCTATTTCGGCCCCTACGCCAGCCGCCACGCCACCCAGGCTATCGTGGACGCCCTGCGCTCCGCCCTGCGCCTGCCCTCCTGCGGGAAGCGCTTTCCCCGGGACATTGGGAAGGAGCGCCCCTGCCTCAACTTCCACATGGGCAAGTGCGATGGCTACTGCCGCAGCCTCCAGATGAAGGAGCAGCATGAGGAGGCCATCGCCCAGGCGGTCTCCCTGCTGGAGGGGCGGTTCAAGGAGGTCAAAGCGGACCTGGCCGCCGAGATGGAGCGGGCGGCGGAGGAACTGCGCTTCGAGCGGGCGGCGGAGCTGCGGGACCGCATCCAGGCCATCGAGCTGCTGGGGATGCGGCAGAAGGTGGTGGCGGGCTCCCTGGCGGATACCGACGTCACCGGCTTTTTCCGGGGGACAGCCAAGAGCTGCTTCGTGGTCCTGCACTACATGGAGGGGGAGCTGGCGGCCAAGGATATGGACCTGCTGGAGACCCCCATGGAGGAGGACGAGGAGGAGGTCCTCTCCTCCCTGGTGCGGGAGTACTATGTGGGACGAAGCCGGCTGCCCAGGCAGATCCTGCTGCCCTGTGAGCTGCCCGACCAGGTCCCGCTGACTCGGATGCTCTCCGAGCAGGTGGGCCGCCGGGTGGAGCTGGTGACCCCACAGAGGGGGGCAAAGATGGATCTGATCCGGCTGGCCAACCAGAACGCGGCAGAAGAGGTGGCCCGGGCCACCACCCGGGAGGAACGCCAGAACAAGCTGCTGGAGGCTCTGGCCAGGATGCTGGGCATGGAGGAGCCCCCCCGGCGGATGGAGTCCTACGACATCTCCAACACTGGAGCCAGTGACATCGTGGCCTCCATGGTGGTCTATGTGGACGGAAGGCCCCTGAAGCGGGACTACCGCCGCTTTAAGCTGAAGGATATGGAGGGCCCGGACGACTACGCCTCCATGGAGCAGGTGCTGACCCGGCGGTTCCGCCGGTATCTGGACGGGGATGAAAAATTTGTGGAGAAGCCCGACCTGCTGCTCATTGACGGCGGTCTGGAGCATGTGCGGGTGGCCAGGCGGGTGCTGGAGGCCATGGCGCTGGACATCCCGGCCTTCGGCATGGTGAAGGATGACCGGCACCGCACCAGGGCCCTGGTCCACCCCGACGGGCGGGAGATCGGTATCCAGGCGGTGCCGGCAGTGTTCTCCCTCATCGGGCAGATCCAGGAGGAGACCCACCGCTTCGCCATCGAATACCACCGGCAGCTCCAGGCGGGACACGTAAAAGGCTCCGTTCTGGACAAAATACCCGGGGTGGGGGAAAAGCGCCGGGCCCAGCTGCTCAAGCACTTCAAAAGCGTGAAGGCCATCCGGCAGGCATCTCTGGAGGAGCTGGAGCGGGCGGTCCCCCAGAGCACGGCCCAGGCGGTGTACCAGTATTTCCGCAGGGGAGAGACAGAAAATCAGGATCAGGCTGAGAGAAAGGAAGAGTGACCATGCGAGTGATCTCCGGCTCCGCACGGGGCAGAAGACTGAAAGAGCTCCAGGGGATGGACACCCGGCCCACCACCGACAAGGTGAAAGAGTCCCTGTTCAACATCATCCAGTTCGAGATTGAGGGGCGGAGCGTCCTGGACCTGTTCGGCGGCACCGGACAGCTGGGGATCGAGGCTCTGTCCCGGGGGGCGGAGCGATGCACCTTTGTGGACGCCCGGCGGGAGGCTGCTGCCCTCATCCGGGAGAACCTGAAGGCTACCGGACTGGAGAAGGCGGGCCGAGTGGTGCAGGGGGATGCGATCTCCTTCCTCAGCGGGTGCCGGGAGCGGTTTGGTGTCATATTCCTGGACCCGCCCTATCAGACCCAGCTGCTGGAGCAGACTCTGGAGCTGGTGTCGAAGATTGACATTCTTTCGGAACATGGTATAATGATTTGCGAAAGTCCCGCGGAGAGGGAGCTTCCCCCGCTGGCACCTCCCTATGAAAAGGGGAGGGAATACCGGTACGGCAGGATCAAACTGACAGTTTACCGCCGTCAGGGGAGTGACCCGAGACCATGAAGACCGCTATCTATCCCGGCAGCTTTGACCCTGTCACCCTGGGGCATCTGAACATCATCAAGCGGGCCGCTCAGTGCTTTGACCGGGTGATCGTCTGTGTGATGGTGAATTCCAAGAAGCACGGGCTGTTTACCCCGGAGGAACGGGTGGAGCTGCTGGAACGGTGTACTGCCCGCTTTCCCAACGTGGAAGTTGACTTCTCCGACGAGCTGCTGGCCGCCTATGCCAAGCGCAGGAAGGCCCATGTGGTAGTGAAGGGCCTGCGGGCGGTATCCGACTTTGAGCAGGAGGTCCAGATGGCGGTCATCAACCGCAAGCTGAACCCCAGGCTGGAGACCATGTTCCTGGCCTCCAGCGATAAGTACACCTACCTCAGCTCCACCGTGGTGAAGGAGATGGCCCGGTATGGAGCAGACCTGGGGGAGTTCGTCCCCCGGGAGATCGTGGACGACGTAGACCGGAAAATGCGCCAGGCGCAGGAAAAGGAGAATGACTGATGGCAAGCGGTGTGGAAGAGCTGCTGGACATGCTCTTTGAAATGGTGGATGAGGCCAAGAATATGCCCCTTTCCAGCGACAAGTGCGTGCTGGAGCGGGACCGCGCCCTGGATCTGATCGATGACATCCGGGCCCAGTTCCCTGTGGAGCTGGGCGAGGCTAAGAAGCTGGTGGCCTCCCGGAACGACTATATCGCCGCGGCTAAGCGGGAGGCGGAGGTGATCCGCAAGCAGGCGGAGGCGGAGGCGCAGCGCATGCTGGCAGAGGAGTCCGTGCTGAACCAGGCCAAGCAGCGCTCTGCTGAATTGATGCGCCAGGCGGAGGAGCGCAGCCGGGAGTTGAAGCGCTCCGCCAACGAGTACTGCGAGGACGCCCTGCGCCGCACCGAGGAGGCGGTGGCGGAGGCCTATGACGAGATCAAGAAGTCCCGGGCCCGCTTCCGGGCGGCGGCCAGCGCCACCGCCGCGGGGAGCCCGTCGGGAGGGCGGGCTGCCTATGACGCGGCGGCCGAAGAGGACTGAATCACAGAGAACAGCGGGGGCCGCACGGATGTGCGGCCCCCGCTTTGTGCCACGGTGGGTGGGCCTCCCGGGAAAATGAAGGGGGGATGGGGCAGGCCTTCATTTTTTACAAAAAATTTTCTTGACATTTGGAGAAGAGAGGTTTACAATAACAACAATCAGCCGGCGGGAGGCGCTGGACGCTCCGGCAGTATGGAGAAAAAAGCGTCGGAATGGACAAAAAGGGGAAAGTTGTCCTGCCTGTTGAGAGACACAGCTGCCAAAGAAACGGGCGGCGGAGAAAGAGGTGAGCACAGATGAGATCTCAGCGTTATGTGACCCAGGGAGAGAGGTGGGACTGCAAGCGGTGTGTGCAGACTGTGCATAGGAGCCAACATGATCTGGGGTGACCCCCAAAAATCTTGTTTTTCCAGTTCAGCCTGATTTTCTCCGCCATCGTTTGCAGTAGTGCAGCGGTGGCGTTTTTGTTGCCTGAAATGATAAAATGACGTTCCCATGGAAAGGAGAGATCGACATGACGATGCTTCGTGAGAAGAAGAACAGTATCTGGAATCAGATGCGTCAGGATAAAGACATCGACGACATGATCTTTGAGAGTGAGCCTGCTGCCCGCAAGGAAGCTGTGGTATGCAGTGAGCGCTGACGGATCTCCGGATGACTGGACCGGGAGCCTGTACCCAGCCGCGGCAGAGCTGCGGGTCGGGGAGACAGGCTCCCGGTCTCTGCGTTTCAGGCAGGGCCGTGCCTGAGGAGAGGCCGGGCGGCCCCGGTGCGCCGATGACCGGGGAGCAGCGGAGGGGCAGGCCCCGTTCCTGCGTGGAGAAGGAGAGTGGCGTGTACCATAGGGGCCGATGCCTGCCCGATCAGGGCCGGTTGCTGAATCTTGCTCCATAACTGGATAAAGTGGGCCAATTTGCACAGAAAGACTTGCACCCGGGCAAAAAATATACTAAAATAACCATAAGATTCAGGCCGGAGGGGGAAACCGGCCCTTTCTGCCGTCCAGAAGGGACGCCGGAAAAGTCTTTGCCCCTGTTTATGTTTCATAGAATCCAGCTTTGAAAAAGCATCACGGAGGTCAGATGAACATGAGAAAGATCAACTTTACAGAGACAGTGCTGCGTGACGCGAACCAGTCGCTGATCGCCACCCGCCTCCCCTATGACAAATTCGAGTCCATTCTGGAGACCATGGACAAGGCTGGCTACTACTCCGCTGAGGTGTGGGGCGGCGCTACCTTTGACGTGTGCCTGCGTTATCTCCAGGAGGACCCCTGGGAGCGGCTGCGGAAGATCCGGGCCAAGATGCCCAATACCAAGCTCCAGATGCTGCTGCGAGGCCAGAACATCTTGGGCTATAAGCACTATCCCGATGACGTGGTGCGTAAATTCGTGGAGTACTCCGTCAAGAACGGCATCGACATCATCCGTATCTTCGACGCTCTGAACGATGTGCGCAACCTGGAGGTAGCCATCGACGAGACCGTCAAGCAGGGGGCCCACGCCTCCGGTACCATCTGCTTCACCACCAGCCCGGTCCACACCCTGGAAAAGAACGTAGCCATGGTGAAGGATCTCCAGAAAATGGGCGTAAAGTCCATCGCCATCAAAGACATGGCGGGCATCATGGGGCCCAAGGACGCCTATGACCTGGTCTCCGCCATCAAGGACGCGGTCCCCGAACTGCCGGTGGTGGTCCACACCCACTGCACCACCGGCCTGGCGTTCATGACCTATCTGAAGGCGGTGGAGGCGGGTGCCGATGTGATCGACACCGCCATCTCCCCCTTCTCCGGCGGCACCGCCCAGCCTGCCACCGAGACTCTGGCTTACGCCCTGCGCCAGCTTGGCTACCAGGTGGACCTGGACGACAAGGTCCTCGTCAAGATGGCCGACTTCTTCAAGGGCGTCCGGGCCGACTTCCTGGCCGACGGGACTCTCGACCCCATCTCCATGGCCACCGATACCCAGTGCCTGAATTACCAGATCCCCGGTGGCATGCTGTCCAATCTGATCTCCCAGCTCAAAATGATGAACGCCATCGATAAGCTGGACGAGGCCTTGGCCGAGACCCCCAAGGTCCGTGCCGACCTGGGCTATCCGCCCCTGGTCACCCCCACCAGCCAGATGGTGGGATCCCAGGCTGTGCAGAATGTACTGGCCGGCGAGCGCTACAAGGTGGTGGGCAAAGAGATCAAGGCCTACTGCCGGGGTGAGTACGGCCGTACCCCCGCCCCCATCGATGCCAAGATTCAGAAGAAGATTTTGGGCAACACCCCTGTGGTGAAAGGCCGTTTCGCCGACTCCCTGGAGCCCGAGTTTGAAAAGACCAAGAAGGAACTGGGCGACAAGGCCAAGAGTGACGAGGATGTCCTGTCCTATATCGCGTTCCCCCAGGTGGCCATGGCCTTCTTTGAGGACCGTGCCACAGGGTTCAAGAAGAAAAAGGAGGCTGCCCCTGTGAAACCTGCTGCGCCCGCCGCCCCTGCTGCGGCTCCCGCTCCCCGCGCGCCCTTTGCCGGCCCCGTCTACTATGCCGCGGTGCCCGTGCCCCAGACTCCCGGCTATGTGAGTCGTGCCATCCAGCCCTTTGCCGCGTCCTACCAGCCCTCTTATCTGAAGATGGGAGACCGGGAGGACTGCACCGGAAACTTCACCATCACCATCGATGGCAAGCCCTATCAGGTGTCGGTGGCCAAGGCTGATACCCCCACCGCCGCTCCTGTGGCCGCCGCCCCCGTAGCTGCAGCCGCTCCTGCGGCCGCCGCTCCCGTGGCAGCGCCCACCCCGGCACCGGCCGCTGCTCCTGCCCCTGCCCCTGCTCCCACCGCTGTTGCCGCCGGCGAGACGCCGGTAAACAGTCCCATGCCCGGCAATATTTTTAAGGTGGAGTGCAAGCCCGGCCAGGCAGTGAAGGCGGGCGATGTACTGGTGGTGCTGGAGGCCATGAAGATGGAGATCGAGGTCTCTGCCCCGGTGGACGGCACCGTCAAGTCTGTATCCGCCACAGTGGGCACCGCCGTCAATACCGATGACCTGCTGGTAGTCCTGGGCTGACAACAGAAATTCAGAGGATAAGCAACGACTCCCCGCCAGCCAGTTCCGGCTGGCGGGGAGCCTTTCTGACCGCCCGGGCAGGGGGAAGAGAAGCACTGCGGCCCTCTCACACACTTTTAAGGAAGTCTTAATGGAAATCACCTTGAAAAGGCAGAGGGAACATGGTAAACTGAATCATCTGAACAGGCCGGATGGAAGAGGAGGAGTGACCGCATGAAAGGGATCGTATTGGCCGCAGGGAAAGGCACCCGTCTGTATCCCATGACCAAGCCGGTTTGCAAGCCGCTGCTTCCCGTGTACGACAAGCCCCTGATCTACTACCCCATCGCGATTCTGATGCAGGCTGGGATCTCAGAGATCCTGGTGATCGTTCCCCCTAACGAGACCGCCACCTTCACCGCTCTGCTGGGGGACGGGAGCCAGTACGGTCTGAAGATCTCTTATGCGGAGCAGCCGGTGCCCCGGGGGATCGCGGACGCCCTGCTCATTGGGCAGGAGTTCGTGGGGGACGACCGGGTCTGTCTGGTGCTGGGGGACAACATTTTCTACGCCCCCACCTTGGGAGCCACCCTGAAAAAGGCTGCGGCCAGTCCCGCGGCCGCCACAGTGTTCGGCTACTACGTGGAGGACCCCCGCCCCTTTGGCGTGGTGGAGTTCGACAAGAATGGAAAGGCCATTTCCATTGAAGAGAAGCCCCGCTACCCCAAGTCCAACTATATCGTGCCCGGTCTCTACTTCTATGATCAGCAGGTGATGGAGATCGCCCGAGCCCTGAAGCCCTCCGCCCGGGGAGAGCTGGAGATCACCGATGTGAATCTGGAGTATCTCAGCCGAGGACAGCTCCAGGTGATACCGCTGGAAAAAAATTTTACCTGGCTGGACGCCGGCACGGCGGACAGTCTGCTGGCGGCGGCCCAGACAATCAAGGAGATCCAGGACACCACCGGCCGCTATGTAGGCTGCCTGGAGGAGCTGGGTTTCTATGAGGGCTGGATCTCGGAGGAGCAGGTCCACGCCATCGGGGACGAGCTGGAGATGACCCTCTACGGCAAGTATCTGAAATGCCTGTGAACGCCTCTATCGGGCCCCGGCGGGAGATGTCCCGCCGGGGCTTTCCTGCATGCCGCCCTGGGCCAGACAGGTGCGGCGCAGCTCCTCCACCTCTCCGGACGTGAGGGAGGCGCCATCCAGCGTCAGCAGGGCGGCGAGGAGCTCCTGAGGTGGATACCCCGATGTACCCGCTCCGTATGTGAAGGCATCCACTGCCCGCCTGTTCTCTGTGAGATCCATGTCTACCCCTCCTTCCTTTTCCAAATGGCGGGGCTGCGCTTCAAGTGTCCCCACATAAAATGATAGGGGATTTTGTCGAAACATACAATACCAACAAAGTGGATTTTGGAGTATCATAGTGACCGGAGAGGGCGGGTGGCTGTCCTGATCCGCCTGTCTCCCCATTAGAAGGAGAGGCGGAGGTGAGGAATTAAGACTTTGATATTGCCATTTGTCTGATTTTATGGCAAAATGAAATCCTGCAAAGCGGTTTTTGCAGAATGACGGGAGCAGACGGAAAGGAGGCTGGTTTCATGAGGCGGCTGCGGCGGAGAATGACCGCTGTGCTCACAGCGCTTCTCCTGTTGACCCTGCTGATTCCCTGGGGTCTGGCGGAGCCGGCCCCTGGGCCCCACCAGACCACGGTGCTCTTTACCCATGATCTCCACTCCCACTTCCTGCCCTTGGAGAGGGCGGACGGCGGGGAGTCCGGAGGCTATGCCCGGCTGGCCTCCGCACTGGAGCAGCAGCGGGCCCTCCACCCGGATGCTCTTACCCTGGACGGGGGAGACTTCTCCATCGGCTCTCTGGTCCAGACCCTCTACACCACCCGGGCGGCGGAGCTGCGGACCATGGGCGCTCTGGGTTATGACGCCACGACTGCGGGCAACCATGAGTTTGACCACACTGGCCTGGGCTTTGCCCAGATGCTCACGGCGGCCTACACCAGCGGAGATCCGCTTCCGGCCCTGCTCATGGCCAACTACGCCCCATCGGCCGGTGGTCCTGACCAGCTGGACATCCAGCGGGCCATGTCGGCCTACGGCGTGACCGACACGCTACTGCTGGAGCGGGGCGGGGTCACCTACGGCATTTTCGGCCTGATGGGCACCGACTCGGACGACTGCGCCCCCACTTCGGGCTTCACGCTGGAGGACCCGGTGCAGGCGGCCCAGCGCTGCGTGGACAGCCTGGAGGAGCAGGGGGCGCAGTTTATCATCGCGCTGTCCCACAGCGGGACCGACGAGCGGGAGCGGAAGTCGGAGGACCAGCAGCTGGCCAGGGAGGTGGAGGGGATCGACCTGATCCTCTCTGGCCATACCCACACCACCCTCACCCAGCCCATTGTGGAGGGGGATACCTATATCGTCTCCGCCGGGCCCTACTGCGAGAATCTGGGGAGCATCACTCTGGAGTGGTCGGAGGACGGAAGCAAGACCCTGGTGGACTACCAGCTGATCCCTATCGACCAGACCCTGCCGGAGGACCAGGAGATCGCCTCCCTGGTGGAGGAGTGGAAGGCCCAGGTGGGGGTGGATTATCTGGCCCGCTACCACCTGACCTATGACCAGGTGCTGGCCCGGGCGGACTTCTCCCTGACGCGGCCGGAGTCGGGAGTCCAGCAGGGAAATCCCCTGGGGGAGCTGGTGGCGGACGCCTTCCTCTGGGCGGCGCGGGAGCTGGCAGCGGAGGACCCAGGGGTGCCCACGGTGGCAGTCACTGCCGACGGCGTGCTGCGGGCCGATCTGCCTGCGGGGGATATCACCGTCTCCCAGGCCTTTGATGTGCTCTCCATGGGAGTGGGGGAGGATGGGACCTCTGGTTTTCCACTGGTGACCTGCTACCTCACCGGGAAGGAGCTGCGGGCGGCGGCAGAGGTGGACGCCTCGGTGACCCCTATCATGCCGGCGGCCCAGCTGTACATGTCGGGGATGGTGTACACCTTCAACCCCCACCGGATGTTTTTCAACCGGGTGACCTCCTGCTGGCTGGAGGAGCCCTCCTTCGCCACCGGCCTGTTGGAGCGTGAGATGTCCCGGATCGAGGACGACCAGCTCTACCGGGTGGTGACCGGGATGTACTCCGCCCAGATGCTGGGCACGGTGAAGGAGAAGTCCCTGGGGCTGCTGTCTCTGGAGCCCAAGGACGAGAACGGAGTGCCCATCACCGATTTTGCCACCCGGGTGCTCCGGGACGGGAACGGCAGCGAGATCAAGGAGTGGTATGCCCTGGCGGCCTACCTTCAGTCCTTCGGGGATGAAGGGGTGCCCGAGCGGTACGGCATGCCGAAGGGGGACGGGCGCAAGTCGGTGGACCGCAGCTGGAACCCCATCGAGCTGCTCCGCTCCCCCAACTGGATCACCCTGGTCACGCTGCTGGCGGCGGCGGCGGTCCTGGCGGCGGCGGTGCTGCTGGTCCGGGCCCTGGTCCGGCGGGTAAGGCGGCGGCGCTACGGCGGCGGCCGGAAGAGGTACCGGGGATAGGATGCCGGCGCGGGCATCCGCCCATCAGAATCAAGACCCAGGCGGCAGGGACCGCCTGTGAGGAGGAAAGAGTGTGAAAGAACAGTATCGCATCGCGGCCAAGCGGAGCCTGACCCCGGAGATCGGGCAGATCTCAGTGGAGGCACCGCTGATCGCCGCCAAAGCCAAGGCGGGCCAGTTCATCATCCTGCGGGTGGACGAGGCGGGGGAGCGTATCCCCCTGACCATCTCCAGCGCCCAGGACGGAAAGGTCACTGTGGTCTATCAGAAGGTGGGGGGCACCACCTTGGCCCTGGACCAGCTGCAGGAGGGGGACTGCCTCCACGACTTTGTGGGCCCCCTGGGCACCCCCACCCACGTGGAGGGCTACCGCCGGGTGGCGGTGCTGGGCGGAGGCCTGGGCTGTGCCATCGCCCTGCCGGTGGCCAAGGCCATGAAGGAGGCCGGGGCCCAGGTGGACCTGATCGGCGGCTTCCGCTCCAAGGACATCGTGATCCTGGAGGAGGAGATGGGACGGGCGGCCACCGACTTGTACATATGCACGGACGACGGCAGCTACGGTTACCACGGCTTTGTCACCGGCAAGCTGGAGGAACTGATCCAGGGCGGGGCCCAGTATGACCATGTGGTGGCCATCGGCCCCCTGATGATGATGAAATTTGCCTGCAAGCTCACCGAAAAGTACCACATCCCCACCACGGTGAGCATGAACCCCATCATGATCGACGGCACCGGCATGTGCGGGTGCTGCCGGGTGACGGTGGGGGGCGAGGTGAAATTCGCCTGTGTGGACGGCCCGGACTTTGACGGGCATCAGGTGGACTTTGACGAGGTGATCGCCCGCAACGCCACCTATCGGGAATTTGAGGCGCGGCGGAAGCAGGACCACCTGTGCCGCCTGGGAGGAGGTGCCATGAATGGCTAACATGCAGCTGACCAAGACCCCCATGGCGGAGCAGGACCCCCAGGTCCGGAACCAGAACTTCCTGGAGGTGGCCCGGGGCTACACCCTGGAGGAGGCCATGAACGAGGCCAAGCGGTGCATCCACTGCAAGAACCCGGCCTGCGTGTCTGGCTGTCCGGTGGGCATCCCCATCCCGGAATTTTTGGATCAGGTGGCCCAGGGGAACATCGCTGCCGCCTATGAGATCCTGTCCAACGCCAACGCCCTGCCCGCCATCTCCGGCCGGGTGTGCCCCCAGGAAAATCAGTGCGAGGGCAAGTGCGTCCGGGGCATCAAGGGGGAGCCGGTGGCCATCGGGCGGGTGGAGCGGTTCGTAGCTGACTGGGCCGCCCAGCAGGGAGTGGCCAACACGGCCACCGCCCCCAAGAACGGCAGAAAGGTGGCGGTCATCGGCTCCGGCCCGGCCGGCCTGACCTGCGCCGGCGAGCTGGCTCGGATGGGATACAGCGTTACGGTGTTCGAGGCGTTCCACCTGCCCGGCGGCGTACTGACCTACGGCATCCCCGAGTTCCGTCTCCCCAAGGCCATCGTGGCCCGGGAGGTGGCCAACCTGGAGAAGATGGGGGTGGAGATCCAGCTGAACATGGTCATCGGCAAGGTGCTGACCATCCCCGAGCTGTTCGACATGGGCTATGAGTCCGTGTTCATCGGCTCCGGCGCCGGGCTGCCCATGTTCATGAAGATCCCCGGTGAGTCCCTGGTGGGGGTGTACTCCGCCAACGAATACCTCACCCGCATCAACCTGATGAAGGCCTATCAGCCGGACAGCGAGACTCCCATCCTCCACAACCGCAAGGTGGCGGTGGTGGGCGGCGGCAACGTGGCCATGGACGCCGCCCGCTGCGCCAAGCGCCTGGGGGCAGAGGTCCACATCGTTTACCGCCGCTCTGACGCGGAGCTGCCTGCCCGGGCGGAGGAGGTCCACCACGCCCGGGAGGAGGGCATCATTTTCGACCTGCTCACCAACCCTGTCTCTATCCAGGGGGATGAGAAGGGGCATGTGGAGTCCATCACCTGCATCCGGATGGAGCTGGGAGAGCCGGACGCCTCCGGCCGCCGCAGCCCGGTGCCCATCCAGGGCAGTGAGTTCACCATGGAGGCGGACGCCGTCATCATGGCCCTGGGGACCAGTCCAAACCCCATGAGCTACGGCGGAACTCCCGGTCTGGAGCGCACCCGGAAGGGCTGCGTGGCTGCGGACGAGGCGGGACACACCTCGGTGGAGGGGGTCTTTGCCGGCGGCGACGCCGCCACCGGCGCCGCCACTGTCATCCTGGCCATGGGGGCCGGCAAGCACGCCGCAAAGGCCATCGACGAGTATTTGAAGAGCAAGAAATAAGACAAAGGGCCCCGCAGCTTGTGCGGGGCCCTTACTGTAAAAGTCCTGTTTTTGGGGCTGCTTCTGCGGTAGGATGGAAAAAGGAGGGGAAAGACATGCTTTATCTGAGGAGGTTCTCCCTGCCGGGGCAGGGGGCAGAGGCCAGCTTCCTGGCACGTGACAGCGAGAACAAACGGACCTGTTACGGCAGCCACTACCCCTTCGGCATCTTTCTGTCCCGAAAGGTCCCTCCTCTGACCTTTGAGCCCATCACCATCCTGTGCGGCGGGAACGGCTGCGGCAAGACCACGGTGCTCAATCTGATGGCGGAGAAGTTGAAGCTGCGTCGCGGGGCTGTGTTCAACCGGAGCTCCTTTTTTCAGCCCTATCTGGATCTCTGCGAGGCGGAGACGGCAGGGGCCTTCGGGGCGGCGGAGCTTGAGAACAGCCGGATCATCACCAGTGACGATGTGTTCGACGGCCTGCTGGATCTCCGATATATGAATGAGAACATCGAGCACAGGAGAAAGGAACTGCTGGAGGAATATGCGGATGCCCGGTACGCCCGTTTTCAGATGCGCTCTCTGGAGGACTATGACCGCCTGCGCCAGGTGGTGGAGGCCCAGCGCAAGACCGGCTCCCACTATGTGCGGGACCGGGTGATGAAGGATATCCCGGGCCGTTCCAACGGGGAGAGCGCATTCCTTTACTTCACCAGGGAGATCCAGGAGGGCGGGCTCTACCTGCTGGACGAGCCGGAAAACAGTCTGTCTGCCCGGCTCCAGCTGGAGCTGGCCCGCTTTCTGGAGGACTCCGCCCGCTTTTACCGCTGTCAATTCGTCATCTCCACCCATTCCCCCTTCCTGCTGGCCCTGCGGGGGGCGAAGATCTATGACCTGGACCAGGACCCGGTGGAGCCCTGCCGCTGGACCCAGGTGCCCAGTGTCCGCACCTTTTACGAGTTCTTCCGCAGCCGCCGGGAGGAATTTGAGGATGAGAACGGCGCCCCGGACTGACCGGGGCGCCGTTTCATTTGTGGAGAAAGCCATACTGGGGGGAGCTCCGCCGCTTTTTCGCGCGTTTTTATGCCTGCTCCGGGTGTTTCTCCAGCCAGGAGACAGCATAGGTGCAGGTGGCGGCGGGGGTGCCGCCGTTTTTGCGGATCTGCTCCAGGGCGGCCCGGACCAGCTTATCCGCCATCCCCTGCCCCCGGAGGGAGGGGTCCACAAAGGTGTGGTCGATGGTATAGATCCCGGGCTGAGTGCAGGGGAATGTGATCTCAGCCACCAGACGGCCCCCGCCGTCCAGCCCGTAGACCCGGGTAGGCTCAAATTGCAGCTCCATGTTTATCACCTCGTGCCCAGTGTAGCACACAGGTGGAGAAAAAGCCAGAAAAATCCTGCTCTGAGGAGAAGAGCTCCCAGAGCGGGGGAATCAGCTCTTGGGCTTGGACTTGAAGAGCAGCGCCACCAGGAAGCCGAAGAAGATGGCGGCGGTGATGCCGCCCGCCGCTGCGGTGACACCCCCGGTGAGGGCCCCCAGGAAGCCCTGCTCCTCCACTGCCTTGCGCACCCCCTTGGCCAGCAGATAGCCGAAACCGGTGAGGGGGACGGTGGCTCCGCTCCCGGCCCAGTCCACCAGCTTCTGGTAGACGCCCGCGCCGCCCAGGACCACGCCGGTGACCACATAGAGGACTAGGATCTTGGCCGGGGTGAGAGGCGTCTTATCGATGAGAAGCTGTCCGATCAGGCACAGAATGCCGCCGCAGAGAAACGCGTTGAAATATTCCATATCAGTGACCTCTTTTCTTGGACATGACGGGATCATTTGACAGCGGAGATGGCGATGGCGTGGCAGATACCGGGCACCGACTCTCCCTGAAAGGCGGAGGTGGGGGAGTGGAGGGCGCCGGTGGGGCAGAAAAGGATATTTTTCCAGCGGCCCTCCCGCATCCCATTGAGCAGATAGCCGGTGAGCACCGAGGCGGAGCAGCCGCAGCCAGAGCCGCCGCAGTGGACGTCCTGATTTTCCAGATCGAAGATCATCAGACCGCAGTCGTTGTGGTTGGTGGACAGGTCCACCCCGTCCTGCCGGAACAGCTCCAGCAGCAGCTCACGCCCCAGCTTGCCCAGGTCGCCGGTGACAATCAGGTCGTAGTAGTCCGGCCCCCGGCCGGTATCCTGAAAGTGGGCGGTGAGGGTGGCATAGGCCGCCGGGGCCATGGCGGCCCCCATGTTGTTGGTGTCAGTGATCCCCTTGTCGGTGATCTTGCCCAGGGTGCAGTGGGTGACGTAGGGACCGGGCCCCTCCCGGGCCAGGATGGCGGCCCCGGCGCCGGTCACCGTCCACTGGGCGGTAGGGGTGCGCTGGCCTCCGTACTCCAGGGGGGTGCGGTACTGCCGCTCCGCCGTACAGAAGTGGGAGGAGACCACCACCGCCGCCCACTCCCCGAAGCCGCCGTCCAAGGTCATGGAGGCCAGGGCCAGACCCTCCCCCATGGTGGAGCAGGCCCCGTAGAGCCCGAAAAAGGGGATGTCCTGCCCCCGGGCGGCGAAGGAGGAGCCGATGCACTGGTTGAGCAGGTCGCCGGCAAAGAGCCAGTCCATGGCGGAGGCAGCCTGGCCGGCCTTGTCCAGCGCCAGGGCGAGGGCCTGCTTCTGCATGGCGCTCTCCGACTTCTCCCAGGTGGCCTCCCCAAAGGTGTCATCAGAGCCGATGAGGTCGAAGGAGCTGGCCAGAGGGCCCTCCCCTTCCTTCTTGCCCACTACATTGGCGTGTCCGGCCAGGGTGGGCGGGTTGGCAAGGGCCACCGTTTGACGGCCCAGTTTTTTTGTTGTCATGGCGTCAAGGACCTCCGTGCTGTTGAAAATCAGAGGTAGCTTGCCCCGAGAATGAAAAAATATGAAAAAAGGCGCATGTCCCGTCCGACAAAATACGGCGGACGGGACATGCGCAGCAGCTGGTGGAAAAACTTTTTTAGAGGGTGACCTCTCCGGCCAGGTTGGAGTCGAAGATATCGCGGACCTGCGCCGGGTCCTCGGTCTGGCCCAGGGCCCACATGAGCTTGGTCACCGCGGCTTCCGTGGTCATGTCGCGGCCGGGGATTACCCCGCACTCCAGCAGGCGCTGGCCTACCTCGTAGATGGACAGGTCGCTGGACTCATAGAGGCACTGGCTGCACGCCACCACCGACACCCCGTGGGCAGTGAGCTCGCCCAGCCGGTCCAGCAGGTTCCGGCGGAGAAAGTGCATCCCGCCGGCGCCGAAGGTCTCCAGGACGATGCCCCGGTAGTGCATGTCCATCAGCATGGAGAAGACCGCCGGGTTGGTGCCGGGGATCAGCTTGAGCAGAAAGACGTCGGGGCACAGCCGATCCAGCAGCCGGGTGGGGCGGCTGGGGTCGCCGGGGCGGATGGCGCTCTCGTTGCGGTGGATGCCGTTGGCGAAAACTTCCCCCAGATAGGGGGCATTGACGCTCTCGAAAGCCTCAAAGCCCATGGTGCGCACCTTCACTGCCCGGCAGCCCCGGATCAGCTTGTGGTCAAAGGCAATGGAGACGCCGGGGATGCGGCAGTCCACGGCGGAAAAGGCGGTATATAGGTTGTTGCGGGCGTCGGTGAGCAGGTTGTCGATGGGCATCTGGGAGCCGGTGAGGACTACGGGTTTGGTGAGATTCTGGAGCATGTAGCTCAGCACCGAGGCGGTGTAAGCCATGGTATCAGTGCCGTGGGTGATGACGATGCCGTCATAGGCGTCCAGATTTTCCATCACCGCCCGGGCGATGGTCTGCCACTCCTCAGCCTGGATGTTGGAGCTGTCCAGGTTGAGGATGTCCCGGGCGTCGATGTGGTAGTGGGCGCGCAGGTCCGACATATATTCCAGCAGGCCCCGGGCAGAGATCTGGGGCTCCAGTCCCTGGTCGCCCCGGCGGGAGGCGATGGTGCCCCCGGTGGTGAGAAGCAGGACTCGGGTCATGGAAAACCTCCTTGCAGAAGAGATGGAAGGGTCAGGGGAGGGGGCGTAAGAACCGGACGAGGACCTCCGCCAGCGCTTCGGGGGCGTCTGTGTTCACCTCGTGCCCCGCACCGGGGATGAGGGCCAGCTCCCCCTGGGGCACCAGCCGGCAGAGCTGCCGGGCGGCTTTCTGGTTGGCATGGTCCCCCGTGCCGCAGACCGCCAGGACAGGACAGCGGAGCCGGGCCAGGCAGCCTCGGAAGTCCAGGGCCATCATGGAGCGGGACAGGCGCATCGTATCCGCCTTGCTCAGCCCGCTGGCGGAAAACATGGACCCGGGCATCAGGCGGAACATGGCGTTTTGGAGCCGGAGCAGGCCCTTGGGCATGACGAACTGGGTGCCGATCAGGACCAGGGCCCCAACCCGGTCCGAATGCTCGATCCCGTATTGCAGAGCCAGGACCCCGCCCAGGGACAGACCGCACAGGGTGAGGGGGGCGGGAAGGGCGCCGCAGTACCGTGAGAAGGCCTGATAGAGATTTTCATAACAGACCTCCTTTCCCCGGATCAGACCGAAGAGATCGGGACAGAGGCCGCCTGACTCCTGCCCCAGCACGCGGAGCACCGACTCCCAGCTGGCCGGGGTTTGGCCCAAGCCATGGAGATAGACAACAGACATGGGATCGCCTCCTGGCCCTCCCGGACCGGTAGAGGAGCGGCCGGAAGAGAGTAAGATCGGACCGGACAGGGCCCGTTTTTTCCATCATACGATATTTTTCACCCGCCATCAAGGGAGAATTCCGATTTTGTTCGGGGCTGGGGCACGGAAGAGAGCTGACTCGATCCGAGGCGCCCTTCTGGCCACAGCGATATTAAGCGGGGGACCTGAAAGCCCTTTTACTTTATCTGAAACGATAAAAGATAATTATTTTATGTTTATCATTAAAAAATAATTGACAAAAATATGTTAAGTGATATACTGTGTGTTAAGAAATGAAAGGAGCCTTTATTTATGAAAGAAAAAGCGTTGAAAAGATATGCTCATTTTATCTCCATACTTCTTAACATCGTCTGCATTGTTTTCGGCGTATTAAGTGTATCGTTATTTGCAGGGATCGTGGTTATCGTTTGTGCCCGGCTTTTTTTGCCGGAAATGTTCCACCAGGCGTGGGAAACTGCTGTTAAAGCAGGGCAAACTCTTAGCTTTGGACAATGCGCATTCTTTTTCATTTGCTGTCTTGGAATGCTCATCTGTATCTTTTTAGCCCTGTATAACGCCAAAAGATTGTTTGGATGTATCGGCAAAGGAAATTCTCCTTTTACAGCTGAAACAGCCAGTCAGATACGGAAAATAGCATTGTATGTCCTGGTGTTTGCTGTTTTTTCTGCATTCTCTGTCTTTAAAATGGCATTTTCACAATTCTTCATGAGTGGTTTGTTTGCCCTCGTTCTGTTTTGTATCTCCCTTATTTTTGACTATGGATGTGAGTTGCAGCAAGAGGTGGATGAAACGCTGTAAAGGAGATATGATATGGCAATAATTTTAAGGCTTGATAGAATGATGGCAGATAGAAAAATAAGCCTAAACGAACTATCTGAAAAGGTCGGCATCGCAAATGTCAACTTATCTAAAATCAAAACAGGTAAAGTAAGTGCTATCCGCTTTTCTACACTGAATTCCATTTGCAAAGCACTGGATTGTCAGCCAGGGGATATATTAGAATATCAGAAAGACATGGAAGAATAAAATTTCTGTTTTTTTATGATATTTTTCTGCTTTGTCCAGTGTGTAGTGAAATTGACGGAGTTGAAAAAGAGGAAAAAATTGATATAATAAAAAATCAGAGATCCTGCGTCCGGCGAAAACGGCCCATCGGGGGCGGAGGCTGGACTGCCACAGAAAGGAAATTCGTTATGTCGGTTGAAGAGCCAAAGCGTACCCTGGCTTATATCTGCCCCGCCTGCCGTCAGTCGGTCATTGTGGAGCGGGACCTGTTTTCCCTGGCTGCCGCCACGGCCCATATCAAATGCCCCTGCGGCAGATCGGAGCTGCGGGTGGAATTTGTGAACGACCATGTGGACCTGGAGGTGCCCTGCCTGTTCTGCGACCGGGAACACCGGGTGAGCTGCTCCACCCACGCCTTCCTGCACCAGAAGGCCCTGGCCTTCTCCTGCGCGGCCTCCGGCCTGGACTGCTGCTACGTGGGGGAGAAGGGCCCTGTCTTTGCCGCTACGGCCCGGCTGGAGCGGGCGGCCGATAAGCTGAAGGAGGAGCAGGCGGCCGAGGAGAAAGCCGCGTTCCTGGACGAGATCGTCATGCACGAGGTGCTCTCCGAGGTGAAGGACATCGCGGCCCGGGGAGGTGTCTCCTGCGCCTGCGGCTCCAGGGAATGGAAGCTGAAGGTGAATTACAGCTCCATCGACCTCATCTGCGCCCAGTGCGGCGCCCAGATGCGCATCCCGGCCGCTACGGCGGACGACATCGACGACATCTGCTGTAAAAACACCATATTGATCCGGGGAAAGAAGTGAAACGGCATGGGACAGTTTTTTGAATATGAGATGACGGTGGACAGCCGGGATGTGGACGGCTGGGGCCGGTGCCGGCCCTCCGCCGTGCTGGGCTATCTCCAGGAGGCGGCCACCCTGGCCGCGGAGGACGGGGGCTTCGGGCGGGAGAAGACCCTGGAGTACCACGCTTTCTGGATGCTGGCCCGGATCTGGTTCCGCCTGGACCGCCCCCTGCGGTGGGAGGAGAAGGTGACGGTGCGCACCTGGCACCGGGGCAGTAAGACGGCGCTGATGTACCGCGATTTTGACCTGCTGGCGGGCGGCGTCCCAGTGGGCGAGGCGGTGTCCGCCTGGGTGCTGGCTGGTGTGGAGGACCGGAAGCTGCTCCGCCTGTCCCAGATGCGGGAGCTGGAGGGGACCGAGGGCGGCGGGCTGTGCAAGCAGCTGACCCTCTCCAAGCTGCGCATGCCTGGAGAGATGGAGGAGCGGGACCGGCGGAGGATGGGGTACAGCGATACCGACATCAACGGCCATGTGAACAACACCCGCTACGCCGACTTCGTATGCGATGCCCTGCGGCTGGAGGGCCTGCCCCGCAGCCGCTTTCTGAGCGAGCTCCAGATTGGATACACCGCAGAGAGCCGGGCAGGTGATGTGCTGACTCTGGAGGTGGGAGAACAGGGGGGGCAGCACTTTGTGAAGGGTGTAGACGAGGCGGGCAAAACTCACTTTGAAGCGGCCGCGAAATTTGGAGAAGAGATTCATTGACAAGCCCGCGAGGCGGGGGGTACAATAGAAAAAATATGATCCTCAAATCCCAACATCATTCCTTGCTATTGGAGAGAAAAGGAGCTGTGAACTATGGTCAACCAGGACGCTTCCCAGAAGTTTGTCAAGCAGGGGCTTACCTTTGACGACGTGCTGCTGATCCCCGCCGCCAGCGATGTGCTGCCCGCTGATGTGGATCTGCACACCAACCTGACAAAGAAAATCCGGCTGAATATCCCGCTTATCAGTTCCGCTATGGATACCGTCACCGAGTATCGCATGGCCATCGCCATCGCCCGGGAGGGCGGCATCGGCGTCATCCACAAGAACATGTCTATCAGCCAGCAGGCGGAGCAGGTGGATATGGTCAAGCGCAGCGAGAACGGCGTCATCACCAACCCCTTCTGGCTGGCTCCGGGCCACACCCTGGCGGAGGCCGACGAGCTGATGGCCAAGTACCGCATCTCCGGCGTGCCCATCTGTGACAACGGAAAGCTGATCGGCATCATCACCAACCGGGACATGAAGTTCGAGACCGACATGAACCAGCTCATCGACAACGTGATGACCAAGGAGAACCTGGTCACCGCCCCCGAGGGCATCACCTTGGAGGAGGCTAAGGAGATCCTGCGCCGCCACAAAATCGAGAAGCTGCCCCTGGTGGACAAGGATTTCCGCCTCAAGGGCCTGATTACCATCAAGGACATCGAGAAGGCGGAGGTGTACCCCAACTCCGCCCGTGACGAGAAGGGCCGCCTGCTGGTGGGTGCCGCCATCGGCGCCACCGCCGACGTGCTGGACCGGGTATCCGCTCTGGTGGAGGCCGGTGTGGATGTGCTGAACCTGGACTCTGCCCACGGGCACACCCAGAACGTGCTGGAGACCGTCAAGCGCATCAAGGCCCTCTACCCGGAGGTCCAGCTGATCGCTGGCAACGTGGCCACCGCCGAGGGCACCCGCGCCCTCATCGAGGCAGGCGCCGACTGTGTGAAAGTGGGCATCGGCCCCGGCTCCATCTGCACCACCCGCGTGGTGGCCGGCATCGGCGTGCCTCAGATCACCGCCATCTATGACGCCGCCTGCGTGGCCGCCCAGTATGGTGTGCCCATCATTGCTGACGGCGGCGTGAAGTTCTCTGGCGATATCGTAAAGGCCATCGCCGCTGGCGGCAGTGTGGTCATGATCGGTTCTCTGCTGGCGGGGTGTGAGGAGTCCCCCGGCGATACCGAGATCTATCAGGGCCGCCAGTTCAAGACCTACCGCGGCATGGGCTCCCTGGCCGCCATGAATCACGGCTCCAAGGACCGCTACTTCCAGGAGTCCAACAAGAAGCTGGTGCCCGAGGGCGTGGAGGGGCGCGTCCCCTATAAGGGCTCCACCAGCGACACCATCTATCAGCTGATGGGCGGCCTGCGGGCCGGCATGGGCTACACCGGCTGCCACAGCATCGCGGAGCTCCAGCAGAACGCCCAGTTCATGCAGATCACTGCCGCCGGCCTGCGGGAGTCCCACCCCCACGACATCTATATCACCAAGGAAGCTCCCAACTATACCATCAGTCCCGACTGATCGCAGAGCCCGGGCCGCAGCTGCGGCCCGGGCTTTTCCATTTCCATGATCCCCCTTGTCCTCCCGGAGCGGAGTGAGTCTGACCCAATGGGGAGCTATCCCTTTTTCCGTGTCAAGAAGATCCCGACGATCGCGGCGATCAGGATGATGGGGGCCGCTCTGACGAACAGCCATTCCAACCCGTGAAGGGCCACCCCGATTACAGCGGTCTCGGGATCGCTGTAATCCCAGCCTAAGTAAGGGCTGTTCAGGGCCGACAAGAAGGCGAAGATGGCCGCTGTGACCGCGCACAATGAGAGGAGGAGCCAATGCAGGATACGCCTCCTTGTGGTTTTTCTCTGCGCAAGCTGCAGGTTTATCACCTCCAGTTTTGCGGAGATGGCTTTCAGGGTATCAACGTCCGACGCCATGACAGTTTCTCCCAGCAAGGTGCTCACGGGGGTCTCAAGGGCTTCCGACAGAGAGATCAGCAGGTCAGAGTCGGGGACAGATATTCCTTGTTCCCATTTTGAGATCGTCTGCCGCACCACGTTCAGCTTGACAGCAAGCTCCTGCTGGGAAAGTCCTTTTGATGTTCGGATCGCTTTTATGTTTTCGTTGAGCATTTGGGATGGTCTCCTTCCATCTGTTCTGTGCCATAATTATATAGAGAGCGGCCCGTTGCCGCAAGCAACGTATGTTAACATTTCAGGAAAATGGCCATTTTTGTTCCATGATTTGAGGCTGGCCGCTGTTCATACGCAGAAAAAATGAGTTCGATCTCTGGATGCTTTGGAGCGTTTCATATACATGTAAATTTCCCTGCGCTTGGGAGAAAGAAGAAGGGGCGGAAGTCCATGAATAAGGAGGAGAAGAATATGGAGCGGTACACCCTGCGGGAAGGGGGGCGGGTCCTCTGCCCCACGGAGCGCCTGGAGGCGGCGCTGGAGCGGCTGGCGGCCTTTGAGGACCTGGCCTGTGGACTGGAGGAGGAGCAGCAGTCCATCTCCCAGCGTCTGGAGGAGCTGAGAGGACAGCGGAAGGAAAAGACCGTCCAGTTCCGGGAACTGCTGGCCCAAAAGCTGGTCAACGGCAGCCTGATCCAACTGCTGGAGCGGAAGGGACTGAAATGAGACCCAGCTGTCCGGCGGACGGGAGGGACAAGCGGGCCCCCGAAGAGAAATTACTTTCTCTCCGGGGGGCTTTGTGCTACAATGCGTATAGCTGAAAAACAGGCTGGAGAGGGGCGAGGACCGTGCTGAAGCTGATACTGGGCCGGGCGGGATCGGGGAAGACTACCGCCGTCTACCGCCGCATGTGCGGGGCGGGGGCGGAGCGCCCCCAGGTCCTGCTGGTGCCGGAGCAGAACTCCCACGAGGCAGAGCGGGCGCTGTGCAAGGTGGGGGGGAACGGAGTATCCCTGTATGCGGAGGTGCTCTCCTTCAGCCGCCTGGCCAACCGGGTCTTTCTGGCGGCCGGAGGGCTGGGAGAAGCGGAGCTGGACGCAGGCGGCCGCCTGCTGCTGATGCACCGGGCAGTGAAGTCGGTGGCGGCCCAGCTCACCGTGTGCGCCCGCTCAGCGGGGCGGGCCTCTTTCCTCCGCAGCCTGATCGCCACTGTAGACGAGCTGAAGAGCTGCCGGGTCTCCCCGGCAGACTTGGAGCGGGCGGGCTGTGAGGCGGAGGGACCGGAGGGAGAGAAGCTGCGGGACCTGTCCCTGATCTGCGGGGCTTACGATGCCCTCACTGCCCAGGTGGCCCTGGACCCCAGGGACCGGCTGACCCGGACGGCGGAGAAGCTGAAGGACTGCCCCTGGGCAGCGGGGAGGGACCTGTGGCTGGACGGTTTTACCGACTTTACTCCCCAGCAGATAGAGGTGCTCTCCCGCCTGCTGGAGCAGGCCCATTCGGTGACGGTCACCCTCACCTGTGACCATCTGGAGGAGGATGAGGGGGGGACCGGCATCTTCTCCCCCGCCCGCCGAACGGCCGCCCAGCTGCTGCGGGCGGCCCGGGAGCGCCGCGTCCCCAGCCAGGTGGAGCACCTGGCGGCGGAGGGAGGAGGACGGGCGGCGGATCTGGACTTCCTGGAAAAGGCCCTGTTCGCCCACGCTCCCGGCCTGGAGCGGGAGCCGGAGGGGGCAGTGGAGCTCTTTGCCGCCCGGACGCCCCGGGGAGAGGTGGAGTGGACTGCGGCCCGCATCCTGGAGCTGGTGCGGCGGGAGGGGCTCCGCTTCCGGGACATCGGGGTGGTAGCCCGGTCCTACAGGACCTATCAGGATTTGGTGGAGTCGGTGTTCGCCCGGTACGGGGTGCCGGTGTTCTCCTCCTCTATGAGTGAGATCCTGGATAAGCCCATCCTGGCTCTGGTGACCGGGGCGCTGGACACGGTGGCGGGGGGATATGTCTATGACGACGTGTTCCGCTATCTCAAGACCGGCCTCACCGACCTAGGGGAGGAGGACCGGGATCTGCTGGAGAACTATGTCTTGAAGTGGGACATCCGGGGGAGCCGGTGGACGCAGGAGAAGCCCTGGACCATGCACCCCAGGGGCTATGGCTTCCCCATGACGGAGGAGGACCAGGCCCTGTTGGAGCGGGTGGACCGGGCCCGGCGGCAGGTGGCGGCCCCGCTGGAGAGGCTGCGGAAAAATTCGGCCCGTACAGGACGGGGACAGGCTATGGCTCTCTACGGCTTTCTGGAGGAGATCGGCCTGCCCCGGCGGCTGGGAGAGCGGGTGGAGGAACTGCGCCGGCGGGGGGAGCCCGCGCTGGCCGAGGAGTACCGCCAGCTCTGGGAGATCCTGTGCGGCGGGCTGGAGCAGTGTGCCGCCCTCACCGGGGAGGTGCCTATGGAGCTGGAGGAGTTCTCCAGTCTGTTCCAGCTGGTGCTCTCTCAGTATGACGTGGGCACTATCCCGGTCTCCCTGGACCGGGTGACAGCGGGGGAAACCACCCGGCAGGCCGGCCACCGGGTGAAGGTGCTCTTCCTGCTGGGGGCGGACGACAGCTCCATCCCCCAGGTGGGGGCGGAGCCCGGCCTGCTCTCCGACGACGACCGCACCCTGCTGGCCTCCTACGGCCTGGAGCTGAACCAGAGCGCGGAGGAGCGCCTCTACCGGGAGATGACCACCCTGTATCAGATCTGCGCCCTGCCCAGCCGGCGTCTGATTCTCACCTGGCCCGCCCAGGGGGCGGGGGGGGAGGAGCGGCGGTCCTGCTTCCTGGTGGGGCGGCTGAAGCTGCTCTTCCCCGGCCTTGCAGAGGTGCGGGAGGAGGGACTGGGGGACTCCTTCCGCATGGCGGCCCCCCTGCCCGCCTTGGAGCTGGCGGGGCGGAGCCCGGCAGTCCGGCGGGTGATGGGGTCCCTGCCGGAGTACGCCCCCCAGGTGGAGCGGCTGGAACGGGCCGGACGCTGGGAGCGGGGCAGGCTGACCCGGGGGGCGGTGGACCGGCTGTATGGACAGCGGGTACCCATGTCCGCCTCCCGGATGGACAAGTACAAGTCCTGCCACTTCTCCTACTTCATGCGCTACGGCCTCCAGGCGGAGCCCCGGAAGCCTGCCGGATTCACTGCGCCGGAGTACGGCACCTTCGTCCACTATGTGCTGGAGCATGTGCTCCAGAGCTGCCCCATCGGGGAGGAGAGCTGGGGGGAGGAGCTGCAAAAGCGGCTGAGAGCGGCGGTACGGGCGGCGGTGGACCGCTACACGGCAGAGGAACTGGGAGGGTTGGAGCACCAGAGCCAGCGCTTCCGCTATCTGTTCCGCCGCCTGCTGCGCTCCGTCCAGGCGGTGGTGGACAACGTGGCCCAGGAGCTGTGCGCCTCCCGATTCCGGCCCATTTCCTTTGAGCTGGGCTTTGGGAGCCGGGGGGAGCTGCCTCCGGTGGAGCTGACGGCGGAGGGGGTTACCATCAGCGTCTCCGGCTTCGTGGACCGGGTGGACGGCTGGGTGGAGAACGGGCGGCTCCACCTCCGGGTGGTGGACTACAAGACCGGTCGTAAAAGCTTTGACCTGACGGAGGTGTGGAACGGCCTGGGCCTCCAGATGCTTCTGTACCTCTTCGCCCTGGAGGAGCGGGGAGAGGGGTTCTACGGACTGCCGGTAGAGGGGGCGGGGGTGCTTTACCTGCCTGCCCGGGACGCGGTGGTCCGGGGCAGCCGGACCATGAGCGAGGAGGAGCGGCAGAAGGCAGTGGACAAAGAGCTGGTCCGCCGGGGATTGGTCCTCTCCGATGGGGCGGTGCTGGAGGCCATGGAGCGGCCAGGGCCGGGGGGCTACCGCTTCCTGCCCCTGCGGGTGTCCAAAAGCACAGGGGAGATCACCGGCGAGGCCCTGGTGAGCGCCGAGCGGCTGGGGCGGCTGGAGAAGCACACCCGCAAAGTCCTGGAGGAGATCTGCCGGGAACTGGCGGCAGGCAACATCGCTGCCGATCCCTTCTGGCGGGGGCCTGAGAAGAACGCCTGCCGTTTCTGCGACTACGCCGCCGCCTGCCACTTTGAGGAGGGCAGAGGCGGGGACTGCCGGCGCTGGCTGCCGGGGGTCAAGGCCCAGGAGTTCTGGGAGAACGTAGAGCGGGAGACAGACTGAGAGAGGTGCAGCAGATGGAACATCGTTTTTATAAGCTGGAGATCTTTGTGCCGGAGGACTATTTCGCGGCTGTCCGTCAGGCCCTGTGGTCGGTGGACGCCGGGCATATCGGGGAGTATGACCGGTGCCTGAGCTGGAGCCGAGTGAACAGCTGCTGGAGGCCCCTGGAGGGGGCGGACCCCTTTGAGGGCATCCCTGGGGAGCTGTCCCAGGAGCAGGAGCTGAAGATCGAGGTGTGCTGCCGGGGGGAGCGGCTGAGGGAGACCCTGGCGGCAGTGAAGGAGGCCCACCCCTATGAGGAGCCCGTGATCAACGTGCTGCCCCTGGTGGGCACAGGGCTGTGAGAGGAGGACTGTGATGGACATCAGGCTGTGCTGTGTAGAGGCGGGGGAGGGATTTCCGCTGGTGCTCCTCCACGGCAACGGGGAGGACCACACCTATTTCAAGCGGCAGATGGGACCCTTTTCCCAGCACTTCCGGGTCATCGCGGTGGACACCCGGGGCCATGGGGAGAGCCCCAGAGGGACTGCCCCCTTCACCCTGGAGCAGTTCGCGGAGGATCTGAAGGAGTTCCTGGACGGGAGGAGCATTACCCGATGCCACCTGCTGGGCTTCTCCGACGGGGGCAACATCGCTCTGCTGTTCGCCCTGAAATACCCGGAGTATGTGGAAAAGCTGATCCTCAATGGGGCGGACCTGTGCCCCTCCGGCGTGAAGCTGACCACCCAGCTGCCCATCGTGCTGGGCTGGGGAATGTGCCGGGTGCCAGCCCTGTTCAGCCGGAAGGCCAGGGCGAATTGGGAGATGCTGGACCTGATGGTGACCCAGCCCCACATCCCCACGGAGGCGCTTGCCCGGCTCCTTATGCCCGCCTTGGTGGTGGCAGGGGAGCGGGACATGATCCGGGAGGGCCATACCCGGGCCATCGCCGCCGCCATCCCGGACAGCCGGCTGGCCATCCTGCCCGGGGACCACTTCGTGGCTCGGCGGAACTGGCAGACCTTCAATCCCCTCGTGCTGGATTTCCTGCTGGACGGCGCACAGACCCCGTAGGAATTGGAAAGGAAAGACAGAGATGGATGATTGGTTCACGCTGGAGCGGATCGATGAGGATACAGACATCCTCAGTGAGTACCGCCACTGGGAGGAGACTCACTGCTACCTGCTGCGGGGAAGGGAGCGCGGCCTGCTCATCGATACCGGGCTGGGGATCTGCGACATCCGGCAGGCGGTGGACCGTCTGACGGATCGGCCGGTGGCGGCGGTAGCCACCCACATCCACTGGGACCACATCGGGGGCCACCGGTACTTCCCGGAGTTTTACGCCCACGAGGCAGAGCTGAATTGGCTGTCGGGCGGGTTCCCGCTGTCCGTGGAGGCCGTCCGGGCCATGGTGGCGGACCGCTGTTGCCTGCCGGAAGACTTTGATGTGAGCCGGTACACCCTGTTCCAGGGGCATCCCGCCCGCGTGCTGCGGGACGGAGACCGCATCGAGCTGGGCGGGCGGACCCTGGAGGTGCTCCACACGCCGGGCCACTCTCCTGGCCACATGTGTTTTTGGGAGGCGGAGCGGGGCTATCTTTTTTCCGGAGATCTAGTCTATCGAGGCACCCTGTTCGCCTGCTACCCCTCTACCGACCCGGAGGAATACCTGAGTTCCCTGGAGCGGACCGCCTGCCTGCCGATGGAGCGCCTGCTCCCTGCCCACCACGCCCTGGACATCGGGCCGGAGCTCCTGGGCCGTGTGCGGGACGCTTTCCGCGGGCTGAAAGAGCAGGGAAAGCTCCGCCACGGCGGCGGCACCTTTGATTACGGGGAATGGGCGGTCCGGCTGTGACAGGAAAACCGGAAAAGCAGAACGACGAAAAAAGAAGGAATGGACCATGCAGCAGAACAAGAATATTTTGATCATCAACGACATGCCGGGATATGGAAAGGTCGCTTTGGCCGCCATGCTGCCGATTTTGTCCCACATGGGGCATAATATCTACAACCTCCCCACCGCCTTGGTGTCCAACACCCTGGATTATGGGAAGTTCACCATCCTGGATACCACCGACTATATGAAAAAGTCCATTGCCGTGTGGAAGGAGCTGGGCTTCTCCTTTGACTGCATCACCACGGGCTTTCTGGCCTCGGCGGAGCAGGTGGACATTATCCGCGCCTTCATCGAGAGCCAGAGGAAGGAGGACCTGTTGGTGATGACCGACCCCATCATGGGGGATGAAGGGAAGCTCTATAACGGCGTCACCGAGGAGACGGTGGAGAACATGCGCCGCCTCATCGGGGTGGCGGATGTGATCGTCCCCAATTTGACGGAGGCGGAGTTCCTGACAGAGCGGTACCGGGGGGCGGAGGCCCTCGACCGGCATCAGGCCCGGGAGGTGGTGGACGCCCTACTGGCCTGCGGGCCCAGATCGGTAGTCATCACCAGCGGGCTGGAGGCGGAGACCGGCCGCCACGTGGTGTGGGGCTACTGTCACCGGCAGGGGCGGTACTTCACCCTGCCCTTCGACTTCATCCAGGTCCACTTTCCCGGCACTGGCGACGTGTTCTCTGCCGTCCTAATAGGAGAGCTGCTGGCCGGGACCGGCCTGGAGCAGGCGGCCCGGAAGGCCATGGATACGGTGGAGCGCCTGGTCTGTCTGGACCGCAACGAGGTGGAGAAGAACAAGGGTATCCGCATCGAGCGGTTTTTGAAGGAATTGGATCTCTGAGCCTCCAGAGGGCGGAAGAAAGGAAGAAAAGGGATATGTGGGCAGTTTTTGCGCTCCTGTCTGCGGTGTTCGCCGCGCTGACCGGGATATTGGCCAAGCTGGGGATGGAGGGCATCAACTCCAACCTGGCCACCGCCATCCGCACCGTGGTGGTGCTGGTGATGGCCTGGGCTATCGTGTTCCTGACAGGGAAGCAGCATGAGATCGGGGATATCTCCACCCGGAGCTGGGTGTTCCTCCTCCTGTCCGGCCTGGCCACCGGCCTGTCCTGGCTGTGCTATTTCCACGCCCTTCAGATCGGCCAGGCCAGCCGGGTCATCCCCATCGACAAGTTCAGCGTGGTCATCTCCATGGTGCTGGCCTTTGTGGTGCTGAGGGAGGCGGTGACCGTCCAGACCGTCATAGGCGGCCTGCTCATCACGGCAGGGACGCTGGTGTTGATCCTGTGAATGGAGCGGACAGAGAGAGGAGGACGCGCAGATGGCCTTTGCCTTGACAGAGGAACAGAGCAGAGCAGTCCATGACCGGGGGGGCGGACTGCTGGTGTCGGCTGCGGCGGGCTCGGGCAAGACCCGGGTGCTGGTGGAGCGGCTGCTGGACCAGGTGACCGGGGAGGGAGCGGATATCGACGACTTCCTGGTCATTACATATACCCGGGCGGCTGCGGCAGAGCTGCGGGCCCGGATTGCTCAGGAGCTGTCCGACCGGCTGGCGGAGCGGCCCAACGACCGGCACCTGCGGCGGCAGACCACGTTGGTCTACAAGGCCCAGATCTCCACGGTGCACGCCTTCTGTGCCGCTCTGCTGTGGGAGAGCGGCCACCAGATCGGGTTGGACCCGGACTTTCGGCTGTGCGACGAGGGGGAGGGCGCGGTCCTGATGGCCCGGGTGCTGGGGGAGACCCTGGACCGCCAGTACGAGGATCTGGACCCGGAGGGGGACTTTGCCGCCCTGGTGGACACCATGGCCGCCGGGCGGGACGACAGCCGCCTGGAGCAGATCGTGCTGGACGTGTTCGGCCGCATCCAGAGCCACCCGGACCCGGCGGGCTGGCTGGCAGACCAGAGCCGCCTGTGGGAGCTGGATGGGGTCACCGACGCGGGGGACACCCCCTGGGGGGCGCTGCTGCTGGCCGACGCCAGGCGGCAGGGGGAGCGCTGCCTGGAGCTGCTGCTCCGGGCGCTGGAGCTCACCGGCCGGGACAGCGTGCTCAGCCAGAATTACGGCCCCAGTCTCTCCCAGTCCATCCAGGGGGTGCGGGCCCTGCTGGCGGCGGACAGCTGGGACGGCGTGTACCGGGCCCTGCCAGTGGAGTTCCCGGCGGCGGGGCGGAAAAAGGGCGTGGAGGACCTGGAGGCGGCGGAGCGGGTGAAGGGACTGCGCACCCGCTGCAAGAAGCAGATGGACAAGCTCTTTGAGGACCTGGGCGGGGACAGCGGGCAGCTGCTGGCCGACCTGGCCCTGGCCCGGCCCGCGGTGCGGGGCCTGATGGAGCTGACGGCCCGCTTTCAGGAGGACTACGCCCGGGAGAAGGCGCGCCGGGGCATACTGGACTTTTCCGACCTGGAACATCTGGCCCTGCGGCTGCTCACCCAGGACGGGGACGGAGGGCCCGGCCCGCTGGCCCGGTACTGGAGCGGCCGGTTCGCCGAGGTGATGGTGGACGAGTATCAGGACACCAACCAGGTGCAGAACGCCATCTTCACTGCCGTGTCCGATGGGGGGCGGAAGCTGTTTATGGTGGGAGACGTGAAGCAGTCCATCTACCGCTTCCGGCTGGCCGACCCCACCATCTTCCTGGACAAGTACCGCCGTTTCAAACCTTGGGACCAGGCGGCGGAGGGGGAGGAGCGGACAGTGGTGCTCACCCGCAACTTCCGTTCCCGGCCGGAGGTCCTGGAGGGGACCAACGACCTCTTTCGAAATATTATGTCAACTGAATTCGGGGAGCTGGACTACACCCAGGACCAGGCGCTGGCGCCGGGGGCCGCCTTCCCGCCGGAGGGAGACTGGCGGGTGGAGCTGGACCTGGAGGACCTGTCCTTCCTGGGGGACCAGGAGGAAGGGGAGCGGGCGGACAAAAATCTGCTGGAGGCCCGCTGGGCGGCCCGCCGTATCCGGGAGCTGCTGGACGGGGAGCTGATGCTGACGGAGGGGAGCGGGCAGCGGCGGGCGGAGCCCTCTGACGTGCTCCTTCTCCTGCGCTCCCCGGGGGCGGTGCTCCACCACTATATCCGGGCCCTCAACGAGGCGGGGCTGCCCTGGTCCGCCGAGGGCGGGGAGGACTTCTTTGCCTCCACCGAGATCAATGTGGCCCTGTCCCTTCTCCAAATCGTGGACAATCCCCGCCAGGATGTGGCGCTGATCGCGGCCCTGCGCTCCCCGGTGTACGGCTTTTCAGGAGATCAGCTGGCTCTGCTCCGGGCGGAGGGGGAGGGGGACTTCTATTCCGCTGTGGTCCAGGCCGCCGGCCGGGGGGACCAGGCGTGCCGGGATTTCCTGACGGAGCTGGAGAAGCTGCGCTTCGGGGCAGGGGACCGCACCTGCCGCCAGCTGATCTGGCACATCTATGAGCGGACCAACCTGCTGGGCCTGTTCGGGGCCATGGACGGGGGGCAGGAGCGGCAGGGCCGCCTGCTCACCCTCTATGCCCTGGCGGGGCGTCTGGAGGAGGCGGGGTGCCGGTCTCTCTTCCAGTTCCTGCTGCGCCTGGAGCGGATGCGCCAGACCGGGGGACTGTCCCTGTCCGCCCCAGGCCGGGAGGGGGGCGGTGTGACCATCATGTCCATCCACCGCTCCAAGGGGTTGGAGAAACCGGTGGTGCTGCTGTGCGGCCTGTCCCGGCGGCTGAACCGGGACGACCTCCAGCGGCCTGTCCTCTTCCATCCGGTGCTGGGGGTGGGCCCCCGGGGCCTGGACCGGGAGCGGATGGTGGAGTATCCCACCCTGGCCCGCAAGGCGGTGGCCCGGAAGCTGGAGCGGGAGATGATGGCGGAGGAGCTGCGTCTGCTCTATGTGGCCATGACCCGGGCCAAAGAGAAGCTGATCCTCTCCATCCCGCTGCGGCGGGGAGCGGAGGAGCTGGAGAAGCTGGGGGAGGACCTGTCTGTTCCACCCTCCCCCATGGCGTTGGAGCGCCAGCAGAGCGTGGGCGGCTGGGTGCTGCTTCACGCCCTGGCCCGGCCCGAGGCGTCCGCCCTGCGGAGCATGGCGGGGCTGCCGGAGGTGTCCCCGGGGACTCTGGGGCCCGCCTGGGATATTCGATGGGTAGATGGGGCGGCACTGGCCCAGATTCCGGAGCAGAGGGGCCGCTTCGCGGATCTGCCCGGAGAGTCGGAGACGGAACCGGAGGGGCTGAGAGAGGCGCTGGCCTGGCACTATCCGTTCTCCCTTTCCTCCCAGACCCCCTCCAAGCTCACCGCCACCCAGCTCAAGGGGCGGAGCCTGGACCAGGAGACCCGGGAGGAGGCCGCCCCGGCGGCCCTTCCGCCCCAGCCGCTCTCCATCCTGCGGCCCCAGTTCGTGGCGGAGGAGCGGGGACTCACCCCGGCCCAGCGGGGCACAGCCCTGCACCTGGCCATGCAGTATCTCCCCCTGGACACGGACACCCCGGAGCGGGCAGCGGCGGAGCTGGAGCGCCTGGTGTCCGGCGGCTTCCTCACCCCCCAGCAGGGGGCGGCGGCCGATCCGGGACAGCTGTCCGCGTTTTTTAACTCGCCCCTGGGCAGGGAGATGGCGTCGGCCCCCGTGTGCCGCCGAGAATTCAAATTTTCCGTGCTGCTGCCGGCGGAGGAGTTCTGCCCCGGCCTGGAGCCGGGGGAGGAGGTGCTGCTCCAGGGCGTAGTGGACGCCTGGTTCGAGACTCTGGAGGGCATCACGGTGGTGGACTTCAAGAGCGACCGGGTCTCCCGGTCCGGGGCGGCGGCCCGGGGAGAGGAGTACCGCCCTCAGCTGGAGGCGTACAGCCGGGCCCTGGAGGAGATCACCGGAAAACAGGTGGTCCGAAAGGCGCTCTGGTTCTTCGAACCGGGGGAGCTGGTCCTTCTGTGAAAGGGCGACAAAAGGGCCGAGAAAAAAGTCAGGATAATTTTTTGAAAAAATAGTTGCTTTTGCGGGAGATCCATGCTATTATATCAGTTGCGTTTACAGATGATCCCTCCATGGAGAAAGAGGTGAAGATACAATGAAAGCAGGCATCCATCCCGATTATCAGCAGACCACCATCCGGTGCGCTTGCGGCAATGTGATCGAGACTGGCTCCACCAAGAAGGATATCCGCGTGGAAGTGTGTTCCAAGTGTCACCCCTTCTACACCGGTAAGCAGAAGATGGTGGACACCGGTGGTCGTGTCAGCCGCTTCAACAAGAAGTTCGGCCTGGACAAGTGAGATTGCGCCTCAAAAGCCGCACCGTGGATCGGTGCGGCTTTTTGTCGTATTTTGCTGTCGGCCCGGAGTATCCTCGCCCCAGGGAGGGGCATAAACTAACAGATGAGATCAAAAATGAGTTAGGAGGCTGTATCATGAAGAAGATCGACGTGAAGAGCTTGCAGGACAACGTATTTTCCCTCATCGGGGACCGGTGGATGCTCATCACCGCCGGCACGGCGGAGCGGTGCAACACCATGACCGCCAGCTGGGGCGGACTGGGCGTGCTGTGGGGCGCCCCGGCGGCCACCATTTACCTGCGGCCCCAGCGGTACACCAAGGAGTTCGTGGACCGGGAGGAGTATTTCACCCTGGCCTTTTTCGGGGAGGAGCAGCGCAAGGCCCTCACCCTGTGCGGCAGCAAGAGCGGCCGGGAGGTGGACAAGGTGAAGGAGTGCGGCTTCACCGTGGCCCAGGCCGAGTGCGGGGCCCCCTATTTTGAGGAGGCGGAGCTGGTGCTGGTCTGCCGCAAGCGCTATGCCCAGGAGATGGACCCCCAGGCCATCCCCCAGGATGCCAAGGACAGATTTTATCCTGAGAAGGACTACCATACCATGTATATCGGAGAGGTCGTGGAGGCGCTGAGGAAATAAGGGCCTCAGCGCCCGGACCGCCTCCTGACAGACGGGGAAAATCCCATTTTGGAGGATCTATGACAGAAAACAACACGGAAAAGAAAAACAGGGCGGTGCTGGTGGGCCTGTCCTCCCGCGCCCTGGCCCCGGAGGAGAACGCCGACGAGGCATCCATGGAGGAGCTCTCCGCCCTGCTGGAGACAGCGGGGGGAGAGTGCGTGGGCGTGGTGACCCAGTCCAAGGACAGCCCGGACCCCCGTACCTTCATCGGGGAGGGCAAGGTGGCTGAGGTGAAGGAACTGGCCCATGCCATGGACGCGGACATGGTGATCTTTGACAACGGCCTGTCTCCCTCCCAGCAGAGGGTCTTGTCAGAGGACCTGGGGGTGTCGGTGCTGGACCGCTCCGCCCTGATCCTGGACATCTTCGCCCAGCGGGCCCGCACCCGGGAGGGCCGGCTCCAGGTGGAGCTGGCCCAGTATAAGTATCTGCTCCCCCGCCTGATGGGCATGTGGACCCATCTGGAGCGGCAGGAGGGCGCCATCGGCACCCGCGGCCCCGGCGAGACCCAGCTGGAGAGCGACCGGCGGCACATCCGCCGCAAGATCTCCAAGCTGGAGGAGGAGCTGAAGGATGTGCGCCGGGTGCGGGCCACCCAGCGGGAGCGGCGCATCAAGAACGAGGTGCCGGTGGTGGCCATTGTGGGCTATACCAATGCGGGCAAATCCACCCTGCTCAACCGGCTCACCGGGGCGGCCATCCCGGCCAATGACCGGCTGTTCGACACCCTGGACACCACCACCCGCACCCTGGAGATCTCCGACACCTGCACGGTGCTCATCTCCGACACGGTGGGCTTTATCCGCAAGCTGCCCCACCATCTGGTGGAGGCCTTCAAGGCCACCTTGGAGGAGCTGGAGTACGCCGACCTGCTGCTCCATGTGATCGATGCCTCCAACCCGGAGTGGCGGGACCAGACGGCAGTGGTGGAGGACCTGATCCGGGAGCTGGGGGCCGAACAGACCCCCCGCCTGGATGTTTTCAACAAATGCGACCGGTATCTGGGGGACATCCGGCCCCACGGGGAGGACATCGTCTCCATCTCCGCCAGGACCGGCGAGGGGGTGCCCGAACTGCTGGCCGCCATCGGCAGGCGGCTGGACAACGGCGCCCGCCGGGTGATCATCCATCTGCCCTACGACCAGGGCGGGCTGCTGGACAAGCTCTACCAGCAGGCCAAGGTGGAGTCGGTGGAGTACGGCGAGACCATCGATGTGGCGGCGGTCTGCACCCCCAAGGTGATCGGTCAGCTGGGCCCGCTGGTGGAGGGCTGGAGGCCCCATCGGGAGCCCTGGGAAGACTGAAAGCCCCATCTCAGAAAAGAAAGGGAAAGGACCATGGACGTGATGCTCAGACCCTGGCGCCCGGAGGACGCCCCCTCTATCGCCCGGCATGCCGATGACCCCCAGGTGGCCGCCAACCTGCGGGATGTGTTCCCCTGCCCCTACCAACTGTCAGACGCGGAGGAGTTCATCCGCCTGTGCAGGGCGGCGGAGCCGGAGCAGGCCATATTCCGGGCCATCGTGGTGGATGGACAGGCCGTGGGCAGCGTGGCCCTCACCCGGGGCACGGATGTCTGCCGCCGGTCGGCCGAGCTGGGCTACTGGCTGGGCCGGGCCTTCTGGGGCCGGGGCATCATGACCAAGGCGGTGGAGGAGATGTGCCGGACGGGCTTTGAGGCGTGGGACATCGTGCGCATCTACGCGGAGCCCTTCGCCCACAACGCCGGCTCCCGCCGAGTGCTGGAGAAGGCGGGCTTCGCTCTGGAGGGCGTCATGCGCTGCGGCATATGGAAAAACGGCCGGCTGCGGGACTACTGCATGTACGCCCTGCTGCGGCCGGAGACCCCGTAGGACTGCCACAGGCGGCGGAGGGCGCCGGCGTCCTGCTCCAGGCTGTCCCCCAGCCGCTGGAGGAGGTTTTCGGAGATTTCCCGGGAAACCTGCTCCGGGCGGCAGGAGAGACCGTCCATATAGTCCAGCAGAAGGGAGAGCAGCAGCGTGTCCTCTGTGATGCGGGTGACCGTGTCGTTCAGATGGTCCAGCAGATCGAGCTCGTTCATCATTTATGCACCTCACAATATATCGCTGAAAGCGATTATAATGGAGTTGAGGAGAAAAGTCAATCGCTTAAAGCTATATATTTTCATAGACATAGCTATGAGCTATAATAGCTTACGGTGATGGATTTTGAAGGACTATAAAGAAGTGATTCGAGAAAAGAGAATAGAGTTGGGATTGAGTCAATATAAGTTGGCGAAATCTGTGGGGATTGCGCAATCTTTTATGAATGAGATTGAAAGTGGGCGAAAGACCCCATCTCTGGATGTTTTCTTTCGGATCTGCAAGGAATTGCAGATCAAAGTCTTTCCCGACGAGCCCTAAGGGGCGCCGCGGCCCCGGTCCCTGCGCAGGGACGCACACTGTGCGCCCGCCGTCCGTGAGGATGCGGCCCGATGCGGGCATCGGGCCCTGCTGGGTGCGTGCTTCTCCCTGTCTTTGTGTAGGGGGTGGGGCTTGCCCCCGCCCGCCGGTCCCAGGTCTGCGATGTGCCGCAGGAGTGATTTCCAGACCTGCCCGGGCTATTGAATCGCTCTGGCGGAAGAACGCCCCCTCATCCGTCACGGCTTCGCCGTGCCACCTTCCCCCCCGGAGGAGGGGAAGGCTTTTCGGGCGGCTGGAGGCCGCCCCTACATGATATTTTCGGCCTTTGCGCAGGGGCGCGCAATGCGCGCCCGCCGGTTTCCCACCAGCCGCCCCTATTGTGCCAATCTAGGCGCGCCCCGCGAGTATTCCCCAAAACGTGCAAAGGCAGGTGACCCCATGACAGAGTATTACATCCCCACCCAGGCCGGTGAGGCGGAGCTGGTCGAGAAGCGCTCCCGCTTCATCGGCCATGTCTGGCGTGTGGAGAGCGAGGAGGAGGCCCGTGCCCGCATCGAGGAGATGAAAAAGCGGTACTACGACGCCCGGCACAACTGCTGGTGCTACCTGCTGCGGGAGGGGCCGGTGCGCTACTCGGACGACGGGGAGCCCCAGGGGACGGCGGGCCAGCCCATGCTCAACGTGTTCCAGCGGGAGGAGGTCACCAACGTCTGCTGTGTGGTCACCCGGTATTTTGGGGGCATCCTTCTGGGGGCGGGGGGGCTGGTCCGGGCTTATACTCAAAGCGCCAAGGACGCCCTGGACGCCGCCGGCATCTCGGTGGTGCGCCGCTGGGTGGAGACGCTGGTACCCTGTCCATACAGCCTTTTGGAGCGCCTGAAGTCGGAGACCGCCGCCTGGGGCGGCGTGATCCCGGAGACGGAGTACGGGGCTGATGTGACCCTCACTGTCTTGCTGCCGGAGGAGAAGGCGGAGGCATATCTGGCACACATCCTGGACATGACCGCCGGGACGGTGGAGGGCATCGCCACCGGGGAGCGGTTCCAGGACGTGCCTTGGCGGCCCGCCGGAGGGGCCGGCGGACCCGGATAAAAAATTTTTTGAAAAATTTTGATTTTTTAGAAGGAAAATGGGGAGCGGCCTCGTATAAGATAAAGTGTACGGAACTGTACGACCTCACATGCACCCCCGGCGGGGTGGGACAGGAGGGACCATGACGCTGAGAGAGCAGACTGAACAGAGGGAGCGGGAGACACTGTCCTCCCGCGCCTGCCTGGCGGAGCAGACCCGGGGCCGGGCGCGGCCGGAGGAGCCCTGCGGCGTGCGCACCTGCTTCCAGGTGGACACAGACCGCATCGTCTACTGCAAGTCCTTCCGGCGGCTGAAGCACAAGACCCAGGTGTTCCTCCAGCCGGAGGGGGACCACTACCGTACCCGGATGACCCACACCCTGGAGGTCAGCCGCATTGCCCGGACCATCGCCCGGGGGCTGGCGCTGAACGAGGACCTGACCGAGGCCATCGCCCTGGGCCACGATTTGGGCCACACCCCCTTCGGCCACGCGGGAGAGCGGCTGCTCAACTCCATCGTGCCCGGCGGCTTCGCCCACTTCCGGCAGTCCCTGCGGGTGGTGGAGCGGCTGGAGAAGGAGGGAGCCGGACTGAACCTGACCTGGGAAGTGCGCAACGGCATCGAGCGCCATACCGGCGGGGAGGACGCCGCCACCCTGGAGGGGCAGGTGGTCCGTCTGGCCGACAAGATCGCCTACATCAACCACGACATCGAGGATGCCCTGCGGGGCGGAGTGATCTACCCCATCGACATCCCGCTGGAGGTGTCCCAGGTGCTGGGCTTTACCCACGGGGAGCGGATCAACGCCCTGGTGGTGGACGCCATCTCCGCCAGCCGGGGGCAGGACCGCATCTGTCAGTCCCCCCAGGTGGGGGAGGCCATGGCGGTGCTGAAGGAGTTCATGTTCGCCAATGTCTACACCAACCCCATCGCAAAGGGGGAGGAGAGCAAGGCCCAGGACATGCTGAAGATGCTCTTCGGGTATTACCAGAAAAACCCCGATGAGCTGCCCGCCGACTTCCAGGCGATCCGCCTGGAGGAGGGGGTGGACCGGGCGGTGTGCGACTATATCGCAGGGATGACCGACCCCTTCGCGGTGAGCGAGTACACCCGGCTGTTCATCCCCATGGGATGGGGCGTGAAGTAGGCCTTTTCCCCCAAATAGGGATAAAGAGCCGGGATTCGGGCCATCAATAGCGGAAGGGGGAGAAAAATGCCCATACCGGAGCGGTTTTTGGACGAGCTGATCGCCCGGACTGACATCGTGGACCTGGTGGGCGAGTATGTGCGCCTGACCAAAAAGGGCCGCAACTACTGGGGACTGTGCCCCTTCCACTCAGAAAAGACCCCCTCCTTTTCCGTCTCCCCGGACAAGCAGATCTTCAAGTGCTTCGGCTGCGGGAAGGGCGGCGGGGCCATCAACTTCATCATGGAGCTGGACAGCCTGCCCTTCCGGGACGCGGTGGGAGTGCTGGCCAAGCGGGTGAACCTGGAGGTGCCGGACACCGGCGGCTTCAGCGCCGGCATGAAGGAGCGGCGGGAAAAGCTGCTGACCATCAACAAGGCGGCGGCCCGGGTGTTCCACAAGTGGCTGTACGCCCCGGAGGGGGCGGCGGGGCTGGCCTACCTTCAGAGGCGCGGGCTGAGCCGGGGGACCCTGACCCGGTTCGGACTGGGCTTCGCCCCCGACCGCTGGGACGGTCTGCTGACGGCCCTGGCGGAGCAGGGGTGGGACAAGGCCGACCTGCTGGACGCCGGGCTGGCGGTGAGCAACAAGGACGGCCGCATCTATGACCGCTTCCGAAACCGGGTCATGTTCCCTATCATCGACATCCGGGGGGACGTGATCGGCTTCGGCGGCCGGGTGATGGATGACTCCACCCCCAAGTACCTCAACTCGCCGGACACGCCGGTGTACAACAAGAGCCGCAATGTATTTGCCCTGAACATCGCCAAGAAGTCCAGGGCGGGGCGGGTGATCCTGACGGAGGGGTATATGGACACCATCTCCCTCCACCAGGCGGGCTTTGACAGCGCGGTGGCCTCCCTGGGCACCTCTCTGACCGCGGAGCACGCCCAGCTGCTGGCCCGCTACTTCAAGGACGCGGTCATCGCCTACGACGGCGACGGGGCGGGGGTGTCCGCCGCCCAGCGGGCCATCCCCCTGCTGGAGCGGGCGGGGCTGAATGTGAAGGTCCTCCGGGTGAAGGGGGCAAAGGACCCGGACGAGTTCATCAAGAAATACGGGCCCGAGGCCTTCGCCCGTCTGCTGGACAAAAGCGAGAACCACATCGACTACCGGCTGGAGCAGCTGCGGGACCGGTATGACCTGAGCGACGACAGCCAGCGGGTGGAGTTTCTGCGGGAGGCCACCGGGGTGATCGCCTCCCTGCACAGCGCGGTGGAGCGGGAGATCTATGGGGGCCATGCGGCCCAGATGGCAGGCATCTCCGCCGAGGCCATGGCCCAGGAGGTCAAAAAGGAGCTCCGCCGCCGCATCCAGAAGGAAAAAAAGCAGCAGGAGCGGCGGGACCTGTCCCCCGCCACCCAGCTCCAGCCCAAGGCCAGGGGGATGCGCTACGACAACATCCGCTCCGCCCGGGCGGAGGAGGGGGTGCTGCGCCTGATCCTGCTGGACAGCTCCCTGCTGGAGGAGACGGAGGGCCTGACGGGTTCGGAGTTCTCCTCTCCGCTGCTGGGGCGGATCTTTGACCTGCTGCGCAGCCGTGCGGCAGAGGGACTGAGCACCCAGCTGCCCGCCCTGGCCGGAGCGCTGGAGCCGGAGGAGATGGCCCACCTGGCCTGGGTGGCCGAGCAGCCGGAAAATCTGGCCAACAGCCACAGAGCCCTGGCCGACTACATCGCCCTCATCCGGGAGGAGGGGCTGCGCCGCAGCGGGACAGATGAGGAAGCTCTGCTGAGGGCGGCGCAAAAGAGATATCAGGAAACAAAAGCATATATGGAGGAGAAGCCATGAGCACCAAGAAGACAGAGACTTCCGCCGCTGTGGAAGAGAAGAAGAGCAAGACCGACATCGAGACCCGCATGGAAGCGGGCAAGGTGGAGGTCATGAAGGTGGTGGGAGGCATCCCAGGTGCGGAAAAGCTGGCCGAACTGATCGAGCGGGGCAAGAAGAAGGGCAATCTGTCGGCCGCCGAGCTGATGGACGTGCTGGAGGACATGGATCTGGAGTCCGAGCAGATGGACAAGATCTATGATACTCTGGAGAACCTGGGCATCGACACAGTGGGGGAGGACTACATCCCCGAGCTGCCCGACGACGTGGAGCCCACCATTGAGGCCATCGAGGAGCTGCCTGAGGAAGAGATCGTGGACCCCAACACCATGGTGGACGCCTTCGGCACCGACGACCCGGTGCGGATGTATCTGAAGGAGATCGGCAAGGTCAACCTGCTCACCTCCGATGAGGAGATCGACCTGGCCCAGGCCATGGGGGCGGGCGCCGAGGCAAAGGAGCAGATGGAGGAGCTGGAGAGCTCCGGAGAGGAGATCCCCGCCGAGGTCCGCACCGAGCTGGAGAAAGCCATCAAAAAGGGCGAGCGGGCCAAGCAGCGGCTGGCAGAGGCCAACCTGCGCCTGGTGGTCTCCATTGCCAAGCGGTATGTGGGCCGGGGGATGCAGTTCCTGGACCTGATCCAGGAGGGCAACCTGGGCCTGATCAAGGCGGTGGAGAAGTTCGACTACACCAAGGGGTACAAGTTCTCCACTTACGCCACATGGTGGATCCGTCAGGCCATCACCCGGGCGATCGCTGACCAGGCCCGCACCATCCGCATCCCGGTGCACATGGTGGAGACCATCAACAAGGTGATCCGGGTCTCACGCCAGCTGCTCCAGGAGCTGGGCCACGACCCCACGCCGGAGGAGATCGCCGACGAGATGAACATGCCGGTGGACCGGGTGCGGGAGATCCTGAAGATCGCCCAGGAGCCTGTCTCTCTGGAGACCCCCATCGGGGAGGAGGAGGACAGCCACCTGGGGGACTTCATCCCCGACGAGGATGCCAGCGAGCCCGCCGAGGCCGCCTCCTTCACCCTGCTGAAGGAGCAGCTGGTGGATGTGCTCTCCACCCTGACCCCCCGGGAGGAGAAGGTGCTCAAGCTGCGCTTCGGCATCGAGGACGGACGGACCCGTACCTTGGAAGAGGTGGGAAAGGAGTTCAACGTCACCCGGGAGCGCATCCGCCAGATCGAGGCCAAGGCCCTCAGAAAGCTGCGTCATCCTTCTCGTTCCAAGAAACTAAAAGACTTTTTGAACTGATCCGGGGATCGTTTTGCTGAGTGTTCCGGGGCGCAGCTTTCCGGGGCCCCCGGGCGGGCCCAGCGCAGCGGGCCGCACGGGGAGAGCCGGAGCGACGGAATGAGTGAGCTCCCGCCTCCGGCAGGGGCGAGGGATATGCAGTCCGCGACGGCGACGCGTCATCCTTCTCGTTCCAAGAAACGAAAAGACTTTTTGAACTGACAGGCGGGCAGAGCACCGGAGGGCCGGGGCGCAGGTTTCAGGTGCCCCACCTGCAAAAAGGACCCCAGCGGAACACACATCCCCCGGAGCGCGGCTCCGGGGGTGTGCTTTGCGGGAAAGAGCGGAGAACGACTATGACAAAGCAGGATGTTTTGAAGCAGTATTTCGGCTATGACACCTTCCGGGGCGGTCAGGAGGAGATCATCGACGCACTGCTGGCCGGGCGGGATGTGCTGGCCGTCATGCCCACGGGAGCGGGGAAATCGGTGTGCTATCAGGTGCCTGCCCTGCTGCTGCCCGGCATCACCCTGGTGGTCTCCCCGCTGGTCTCCCTCATGAGGGACCAGGTGACCCAGCTGGTGCAGATGGGAGTGCCCGCCGCCTACCTCAACAGCTCTCTCACCTACCGGCAGTATCTGCTGGCCCTGGACCGGGCCAGGGAGGGCCGGTACAAGATCATCTATGTGGCTCCGGAGCGGCTGGATACCGAGGGGTTCCAGTCCTTTGTCCGCTCGGCCCAGATCTCCATGGTGGCAGTGGACGAGGCCCACTGTATCTCCCAGTGGGGGCAGGACTTCCGCCCCGCCTATCTGAACATCCCGGACTTTGTGGACCGGCTGCCCCAGAGGCCGGTGGTGGGGGCCTTCACCGCCACCGCCACCTCGGAGGTCCGGGAGGATATCCAGCGGCTGCTGGAGCTGGAGGCCCCCCTGTCCATCACCACCGGGTTTGACCGGGACAACCTGTATCTGGAGGTGTGCCGCCCCTCCGTAAAGCGGGTGGAGCTGCTGGCCCGGGTGCGGGAGCGGCCGGGGGAGTGCGGCATCGTCTACTGCTCCACCCGGAAGAACGTGGAGGAGGTCTGCCAGTTCCTCCAGAGCTCCGGCATCTCCGCAACCCGCTACCACGCCGGGCTGGAGCCGGAGGAGCGGCAGCAGAATCAGGAGGACTTCCTCTTCGACCGGGTCCAGGTGATGGTGGCTACCAACGCTTTCGGGATGGGGATCGACAAGTCGGACGTGCGCTTCGTCATCCACTACAACATGCCCAAGGACCTGGAGAGCTACTACCAGGAGGCGGGCCGGGCAGGCCGGGACGGGGCGGAGGCCCGATGTATCCTGCTGTACAGCGGGCAGGACGTGCGCACAGCCCAGTTCCTCATCAGCCAGAGCGAGCCCAGCGAGCAGCTGGACCCGGAGACGGCGCGGCAGCTCCAGGAGCGGGACTTGGGTCGTCTGAAGCAGATGACGTTCTACTGCCGCACCCGGCGGTGCCTGCGTCAGTATATCCTGAACTATTTCGGCCAGTCGGCCCCGGACTACTGCGGCGCCTGCTACAACTGCCTCCACAATTTCCAGGAGATCGATGTGGGGGAGGACGCCCGGGCCATCCTCCGCTGTGTGGCGGAGACCGGCCAGCGGTTCGGCGCCGGACTGATCGCCGCAGTGCTGTGCGGCGGGGAGAACGAGAAGATCCGCCGTTACCGGCTGGAGCGGGAGAGGACCTATGGAGCCCTGGCCGCCCTGAGTCAGCGGGAGATCCAGGACCGCATCCGCTTCCTGGTGGACGAGCACATCCTGGAGCTCACTGACGGCCAGTACCCGGTCCTCCGGTGCGGGGAGCGGGCGGAGGACGTGGCGTACAGCGACGGACCGCTGATGATGAAGGCCGTTCGGGAGGAGCGGCCGGCGGCCGACCGCCGGCGGGCGGAGGACAGCCCCCTGACAGAGCGGCAGCAGGCCCTCTTCCAGCGGCTGCGGGAGGAGCGCGCCCACCTGGCCCGCCTCCGGGGCGTGCCGGCTTTTGTGATTTTCTCCGACAAGACCCTGCGGGAGATGGCGGCTGCCCAGCCACGGGATCTGCGTCAGCTCCAGAACGTGGGCGGCGTGGGCAGCTTCAAGGCGGAGCAGTACGGAGCTCAGTTCCTGGAGATCATCTCGGATTTTCAGGAGACAGCGGCAATATAAGAGCCTGCCCCAGACAGATGGTGTCCGGGGCAGGCTCTTATATACATATTTTACTTCGGAGCGTGGGGGCCGCAGCGAGTGTGGTGTCCGCCGCACCCGCCGCAGGTGCCGCAGTCCCCATTGCAGTGGCCGCCCGACTTGTGGGACTGCCACAGGGAGCGGACCGCGAGGGCGACCACGCCCGCAAGGATCAGGGAGACGATGATGGTAGGCAGCAGCTGGGACATATCTGACCCTCCTTGTCGATCACAGATTATTTCTTGCCGGCAGGGATGTCGGTCAGGTGACGGACCTCCTCGCTGGGCTGGTAGCCCCTGCGCACCAGCAGGAAGATGATGCCGGCCAGCAGGGCGATGGCGATGACGGTGAAGACGCTGAAGGCGGCCTCGCCGGTGAACAGACCGCCGATCTGATAGACGATCATGGCAGTCACATAGGCGAACAGGCACATGTAGCCGATGGCGCCCAGAGTCCACTTGGTGTTGTGCATCTCCCGCTTGATGGCGCCCATGGCAGCGAAGCAGGGGGCGCACAGCAGGTTGAAGATCATGAAGGAGTAGGCGGAGATGGCGCCGAAGTCAGCCCCCACCATAGCCCAGATGGGGCTGGAGTCCTCCATCAGATCGATGTCGCCGGCGTAGTGGTACAGCACACCGAAGGTGTTGACCACCTCCTCCTTGGCGATGAGGCCGGTGAAGGTAGCCACTGCGGCCTTCCAGGCCATGGAACCGGTCCAGCCCAGGGGGTAGAAGATCCAGGCGATGGCATTGCCGATGACGGCCAGCAGGGAGTCGTTGTTGTCCTCCACGGCCTGGAATACGCCGTCCACAAAACCGTAGCCCTGGAGGAACCACAGGATGATGGAGGAGATCAGGATGACGGTGCCGGCCCGCTTGATGAAGGACCAGCCACGCTCCCAGGTGGCCCGCAGCACGTTGCCGGCGGAGGGGGCGTGGTAGGCGGGCAGCTCCATGACAAAGGGGGCGGGCTCGCCGGCAAAGGCCTTGAATTTCTTCAGCATGATGCCGGAGACGATGACCGCCGCCACGCCAATGAAGTAGGCGGAGGTAGCCACCCAGGCGGAGTTGCCAAAGACAGCGCCGGCGAACAGGCCGATGATGGGCATCTTGGCGCCGCAGGGGATGAAGCCGGTGGTCATGATGGTGATTTTGCGGTCACGGTCCTGCTCGATGGTGCGGGAGGCCATGATCCCGGGCACGCCGCAGCCGGTAGCCACCAGCATGGGGATGAAGCTCTTGCCGGACAGGCCGAAGCGGCGGAAGATCCGGTCCATGATGAAGGCGATGCGGGCCATGTAGCCCACATCCTCCAGGACAGCCAGCAGGACGAACAGGACCAGCATCTGGGGCACGAAGCCCAGCACGGCGCCCACGCCGGCCACGATGCCGTCCTGGATCAGGCCGTACAGCCAGTCGGCCACCACAGGCTCGCCGCTGGCGTTGAGCAGGAAGCTGTCAAAGAAGCCGGGCACCCACTCACCGAAGATGGTGTCGTTGGTGAAGTCAGTGGCGGCGGTGCCAATGGAGATGGCCCAGCCGCCCATGGCGATGGCATAGATCAGAAACATCACTGCCACGAAGATGGGCAGGGCCAGGACACGGTTGGTCACGATCCGGTCGATCTTGTCGGAGGTAGTCAGGCTGTGCTTGGGGGCCTTCTTTTTTACTGCCCTGTTGACCACAGAGTTGATGTACGCATAGCGCTGGTTGGTGATGATGCTCTCAGCGTCGTCCTCCAGCTCGTTCTCACAGTCGGCGATGTGGGCCTCCAGGTGGGCCTCCAGGTCTTTGGTCAGGGTCAGGGACTCCAGCACCTTCTCGTCCCGCTCGAACACCTTGATGGCATACCAGCGGAGATACTGGTCGTCCACCATGCCCTGAATGGACTCCTCAATGTGGGCGATGGCGTGCTCTACGCTGCCAGTGAACACGTGGGGGAGCTCCCTGGCCTTGTGGGCCTGGGCCGCGGCTACGGCCCGCTCGGCGGCGGCCATGCCGCCCTCGCCCTTCAGGGCACTCATCTCCACCACCTGGCAGCCCAGGGCCTGGCCCAGCTTCTGGAGGTCGATCTTGTCGCCGTTCTTCCGCACCAGATCTATCATGTTGACCGCCACTACCACGGGCAGGCCCAGCTCGATGAGCTGGGTGGTCAGGTACAGGTTGCGCTCGATGTTGGTGCCGTCCACGATGTTGAGGATGGCGTCCGGCTTCTCATTGACCAGGTAGTTGCGGGCCACCACCTCCTCCAGCGTATAGGGGGACAGGGAGTAGATGCCAGGCAGGTCCTGGATGATGACCTCCTTGTGGCCCTTCAGCTTGCCCTCCTTCTTTTCCACCGTGACGCCGGGCCAGTTGCCCACGTACTGGTTGGAGCCGGTCAGGGCATTGAACAGGGTGGTCTTACCGCAGTTCGGGTTGCCCGCCAGCGCGATTTTGATGTTCATGGTATTTCTCCCTTCAGAAAGTTAGAAGTGACTAACTAACAGTGAAAAACGAAAGCGGAGCTCAGAGGATCTCGATCATCTCCGCGTCTGCCTTGCGGACGGACAGCTCATAGCCCCGCACATTCAACTCCATAGGGTCCCCCAGCGGGGCGACCTTTCGGATGTGGATCTCCACTCCCTTGGTGATCCCCATATCCATAATGCGGCGCTTCACGGCTCCCTCGCCGTGGAGCTTAGCCACGGTGACGGTGTCTCCCACCTTGGCGTCTTTCAGCGTTTTCATCCTTTCTCTCCTCCTCAAATCATAATACGGTTGGCCATGGTCCTGTCCACAGCGACCCGGCTGTCCTTTACCTGAAGGATCAGGTTGCCGGCCATCTCGCTGATGACGGTCACCGACTCGTCCACCACAAAGCCGAGCTCTGCCAGATGCTGGCGCACCTCGTCCCTGCCGGTGATCTTTCGGATGACCACGGTCTCGCCGGGTCTGGCCATTGTCAGGGGCATCATGAGACTCCCTCCCAGATCAGGTTGACTTTTGCTGCTAGAATTGCTTGAAAAGCTGGTTAGCTTAATCTAACCATCGGAACAGATAAAGTTTACTTCTGCTAACCGGATTTGTCAAGCCCTTTTCTGAAAAAATTGGGCCGTGCTCCGCACTTTTCCAGCCGAGACAAAAGCAGCCGGTGAACAGAGCAGGATCCCGTCTATTTTTCCCAGAGAGAAAAAAGCATGGCCCGCCGTACCAGCGGCGGGCCATTTGCCTTATTTCACGTTTTGGCCGGGGAAGGTGAGGCGGATGGTGGTCCCGCGGTCCGGCTGGCTCTCCAGGGAGAGGTCGGCCCCGTGGAAGGCCGCCCCGTGCTTGACAATGGACAGTCCCAGACCGGTGCCTCCGATGGCTTTGGAGTGGCTCTTGTCCACCCGGTAGAACCGCTCAAAGACCCGGCTCTGGTCCTCAGGAGGGATACCGATGCCCGTGTCAGATACAGAGAGCTCCGCGCCCCGGTCGGAGCGGGAGACGGAGATAGTGACCCGGCCCCCAGGACGATTGTACTTGATGGCGTTGTCGCACAGGTTGCTGATCATCTCGTCCAAAAGCTGGCGCACGCCAGAGATCCGCACCGGTCCGCCCGTCACCTCCAGGGTGACCTGCCCCTTGACAGCGGCGGGGGTCAGGCGGCCGGCCACCTCCTGGGCCAGGTGGTACAGGTCCACCTCCTCCGTCTGTAGGGAGCTGCCCCCTTCATCCAGCTGGGACAGGCGGAGGATGTCCTCCACCAGGCGGATCATGCGCTGGGCCTCGCCGTAGATGTCGTCTGCGAAGCCGGGGATGTCCTGCGGCTTGACCAGCCCGCCCTTGATGATCTCCGCAATGCCGGAGATGGAGGTGAGGGGGGTCTTGAGCTCATGAGATACATTGGCGGTGAACTCCCGGCGCAGCTCCTCCCGCTGTTCCCGCTCGGTGACATCCAGGATGACCAGCACGGCGCCGGCCACCTGGCCGTCTTGGATCACGGGGTTGGCCAGCAGCTGGCAGCAACGGCCTCCCAGGTCCACCAGCTGCTCGTCCCGCCTGCCGGTGAGGGCGGCATCCACCGCTTGGCGGAAGCGCTCGGTGCGGTTCAGAGTGAGGTAGCTGGCCCGTTCCTCAGGGGCGGCGGCGTGGAGCAGGCGCAGGGCACCGGAGTTGTGGGAGAGGATGCGCCCCTGCCGGTCCAGCAGGAGGAAGCCCTCGCTCATGTTCTCGGTGATGGCGGTGAACTCGTTCTGCTTCTGGCGCAGCTGGGCCATCTGCTGGGCGATGGTCTGGTTCTGCTGCTTGATGCGGGAAAGCAGGGGGGTGAGCTCTTCGTAGGTGTCGGAGTCCTCTGGGTGCTCCAGGTCGATGGCAAGGACGGGCTTGATGATGTGCTTGGAAAGGCGGGAGGCCAGCACCGCCGACAGGGCCACGGCCAGCACCAGGATGATGAGGATGGGCTGGACCATGGACAGGAGCAGGGAAGGGAGGCTGCGCTGCTCACTGGACACCCGTAGCACCGTCCCGTCAGCCAGCCGCTGGGCAAAGTACAGGGTCCGCTGAGAGAGGGTCGTGGAGTAGCGGGAGGCGGTGCCTGTCTCGCTCTCCAGAGCGGCTCGCACCTCCTCCCGGTCGGCGTGGTTCTCCATCTGGGCGGGGTCGGCCTGGTTGTCAAAGAGGACAGTGCCGCCGGCGTCGATCCAGGTGATACGGTTGGCGGAGGAGAGGCCGTCCAGATAATCCATGCTGCCCATCTCCACCCCACGGGCAGCCAGGGCGGCCTCCGACTCCAGCTGGATCAGCAGCTGGCTGCCAAAATACTGGTACAGCACGCCCATGAACAGAGCGATAGAGAGAAAGAACACCGCAACGCCCACCAGAAAGGAGTTGCGGAAGATTTTAGATGTCATGGCTGTTCCTCACTTTTGGACGGATCAGATTCCGCCTTGTAGCCAACGCCCCGCACGGTCTCGATGCAGCGGCCCGCCTCCCCCAGCTTTTGACGCAGGGTGCGGACGTGGACATCCACTGTGCGGCTGGCGCCGTCGAACTCATAGCCCCAGATGGTGTTGAGCAGCTGGTCCCGGGTGAATACGGTCCCCGCATGCTCCACCAAAAGGGAGAGCAGCTGGAATTCCTTCAGGGTGAGGGTGACTTCCCGCCCGTGGGCCAGCACCTGATGGCGGGCCGGATCGATGCGCAGTGGGCCCAAAGTAAGGGCGTGGACCGGCTCCGCCTCCCCGCCGCTGTGGCGCAGGGCGGTGCGGATGCGGGCCATCAGCTCCATCATGCCGAAGGGCTTGGCGATGTAGTCGTCCGCCCCGCCGTCCAGGCCCACCACCTTGTCGTACTCGGTCCCCTTGGCGGTGATCAGGATGACGGGGAGCCTGGCGGTGGAGGCGCCGGCGCGGATGCGCTTGAGGATGTGCAGGCCGTCCTCCTCCGGGAGCATCAGGTCCAGCAGGACCAGGGAGGGGAGCTGCCGCTCCATGGCGGCCCAGAACTGGGAGGGCAGTTCAAAGCCCTCCGCCTCCATGCCCTGGCTGTTCAGGGTATAAATGACCAGCTTGCGGATGCTGGGGTCGTCTTCCAGAAAATAAATCATGGGTAGGACCTCCTACGGCTGTGAAAATTGGGGCGCCCGCCGTTCAGGGCAGGTCAGCATGGTGCCCGGTGAGGGAGTACTCCACCCACTCGGCGATGTTGACGGCGTGATCTCCGATGCGCTCCAGATATTTGGCGATCATCAGCAGGTCGATGCACACCTCTCCGCTGTCCCCCATGCCGATGCGGCGGATCAGCTCCTCACGGACCTGGAGAAACAGATCGTCCACCACGTCGTCGGAGGAGATCACTGCCTCCGCCAGACCCAGGTCCTTGCGGACAAAGGAGTCCACGCTGTCGGTAACCATCTTGATGGTGGCCCGGGCCATGTCCCCGATAGGGACCAGGTCCTTGATGCTGTTGTCGGCGATATCCCGGGTGATCTCAGCGATGTCTGCGGCTTGGTCGCCGATGCGCTCCATGTCAGAGATCATCTTCAGGGCGGAGGAGATGGTGCGCAGATCCCGGGCCACCGGCTGCTGCTGGAGCAGCAGCTTCATACACAGGCTTTCGATGTCCCGCTCCTTTTGGTTGATGTCCCGCTCCGCGGCCAGCACGGTCTCCCGCAGGCCGGAATCGCCGTCCAGCAGGGCCTTGGCCGCGCCGGAGATGACCTCCTCGCACAGGGCACCCATGGTGATAAGTTCTACGTTGAGCCGCTCCAGCTGTGCTTCAAATTTGACTCGCATTATCCAAACCTCCCGGTGATGTAGTCCTCGGTGCGCTTGTCCTGGGGCATGGAAAAGAGCTGCTCCGTGTCCCCGTACTCCACCAGGTCGCCCAGCAGGAAGAAAGCGGTCTGGTCGGAGACGCGGGCGGCCTGCTGCATGTTGTGAGTCACCATGACGATAGTGTACTCGCTTTTCAGCTCCATGGCAAGGTCTTCTATTTTGGATGTAGAGATGGGGTCCAGGGCGGAGGTGGCCTCGTCCATCAGCAGGACCTCCGGTTGGACGGCCAGGGCCCGGGCGATGCACAGGCGCTGCTGCTGGCCGCCAGACAGGCCCAGGGCGGGCTTTTTCAGCCGGTCTTTCACCTCGTCCCAGATGGCGGCCTGACGCAGGGACTTCTCCACCAGCTCGTCCAAGGCCAGCTTGGAGCGCACTCCATGGGTGCGGGGGCCGTAGGCCACGTTGTCGTAGATAGACATGGGAAAGGGGTTGGGCTTCTGGAACACCATGCCGATGCGCCGGCGCAGGTCGGTGACGTCCACGCCGGGGGCGTAGATCTCCTGCCCGTGGAAGGTGAGGGAACCGGTGATCTTCACGCTGGGGATCAGGTCGTTCATCCGGTCGATGGTCCGCAGAAAGGTGGACTTGCCGCAGCCGGAGGGCCCGATGAGGGCGGTGATCTTGTTGGCTTTGATGTCGATGGAGATGTCCTTCAGTGCGTGGTTCTCACCGTAATACAGGTTCAGCCCGCAGGCCGAGAGAATGACAGATTGATCCATAGTTGTCCTCCTTAGCGCTTTTTCAGGCGCTTGCCCACCAGCTTGGCGGACAGATTGATGGCGAGGGTGATGGCCAGCAGGACCAGGGCCACAGAGAAGGCCAGGTCGAACTCGGCCCGCTCCTTGGCGTAGACGTACAGGGCCACAGTGAGGGTGGCACCGGAGCTGTCAGTCAGGCCGCTGAACAGAAGGGAAAGGTCACCGGTGGACAGAAAATGCGACAGAGCTTGGTCGTTGAAGCTGCCGAAAAAGTTCTGGAGGGTGGTGCCCATGCCGGCGGTGAACATGAGCACCGCAGACTCGCCCACCACACGGCCGATGGACAGGATGCAGCCGGTGACGATGCCGTCCACGGAGGAGGGGAGCACCACGGTGCGGATCATGTGCCACTTGCCGGCCCCCAGGCCCAGGGAACCCTCCCGGTAGCTCTGGGGCACCGTCTTCAGGGACTCCTGGGTGGTGCGGATGATGGTGGGCAGGGTCATGATGACCAGGGTGAGGGCGCCGGCCAGCAGGGTCTTGCCCAGGTCCATGACCTGACAGAAGATCAGCATACCCACCAGGGCGTACAGGATAGAGGGGATGCCGGCCAGAGTCTCGGTGGCGAACTCGATGGCAGAGACCAGCTTGTGGTTGGAGGCGTACTCGGTGAGGTAGATGGCGGCCCCCACCCCCAGGGGCAGGATGAAGATCAGGGTGACCACGATGACATAGAGGGTGTTCTGGATGGCAGGCATGATGCCGTCGGTCCCCCGCAGGACACTCTCCTGGCTGGTGAGGAAGGTCCAGTTCAGATTGGGCAGGCCCCGGTAGAGGATGTAGCCGATGAGAAAGAGGAGCAGCAGGCAGGTGATGCCCGCGGAGAGATACAGCAGCCCGCGCATCCCCACCTCATAGGTGCGGCGGCGGGGGGAGAGGCCCTTGGACTGGTAGCTCTGGGCCTCTTCCGAGGAGATCATGGCGTTGGTCATAGCTCAGCCCTCCTTGTTCCGTTTCAGGAATACGTTTAGGATCACATTGATGCACATGATAAACAGAAATAGGATCAGCCCAATGGAGTACAGGGCGTTGCGCTGGAGGCTGCCCACGGCGGCATAGCTCATCTCGCTGGCAATGGCGGTGGTGAGGAATTTGACGCTGGAGAGCAGAGAGGGCATGTTGGCCACATTGCCGGCCACCATCAGGATAGCCATGGCCTCACCGATGGCCCGGCCCACGCCCAGCACCACAGCGGCGGCAATACCGCTCTTGGCTGCGGGGACAGAGACCCGGAAGTAGGTCTCCAGCTCGGTGGCCCCCAGGGCCAGGCTGGCCTCCTCATACTCCCGGGGCACCGCATTCAGGGCGGTCTCGGACACCGAGATGATGGAGGGCAGGATCATCACTGCCAATACGATGATGGCGGCCAGCAGGCTGTCACCGGCGGCGATGTCAAAGGTTTTACGGATGGCGGGGAGAAGGACCATCATGCCCACCAGGCCGTAGACCACCGAGGGGATGCCCGCCAGCAGATCCACTGCCGGACGGATGACGGCGGCCACCTTGGGGGGCGCCACCTTGGAGAGAAAGACGGCAGTGAGGAAGCCGATGGGCACCCCGATGAGGATGGCCCCGGCGGTGCCATAGATAGAGGTGAGGATAAAGGGGAGGATGCCATAGGCGGGGTCGGTCTTGTCGGTGGAGGCCCAGCGAGTGCCGAAGAGGAAGTCGGTCAGCCCCACCTCACGGATAGCGGGCAGGCCGGAGATGATCAGGTACACGGTGATCAGCAGGACAAAGGCGATAGCGATGAAGCCGCAAACCAGAAATACGGTCTTCATGATCCACTCCATGGCCTCTTTGGCCCGGAGAGCGCCCCCGCCGGGGACGCCGGGATGCTCTTTTTTCATAGTACTCAACCTTTTCTTGTAGATTCTGTCTCCTCAGCTGACACACGGGCGCGGGGGCCGTGCCTGTGTGTCAACTGAGGAAAGGGGGCAGAAGGGGAGACATCATTCAAAACAAGCCCCCGGGCTCGGGGGCTTGTTTTGAATTGGATCGGGTGAGCTCAGGCGTTGGCAGACACAGCGCCGGCAACAGCAATGATCTCAGCGGCGTCAGCGCTCATGGCAAAATCCAGGAAAGCCTGGGCTGCCTCGGAGAGCTGGGTGCCCTCCTTGGTGACCATAACGAAGGGACGCTGGATCTCATAGGAGCCGTCCTTCACGGTGTCCTCGGAGGGGGTCACGCCGTTGACCGCCACGGCCTTCACGGTGCCGTCCACGGCGGACAGGGAGGCATAGCCGATGCCGTTGGGGTTGGAGGCCACGTTGCCGATGACGTCGCCGGTGGAGGAATACTCGTTGGTGTACTTACAGGCATCTTCAACGCCCACGATCTCCTCAAAGGCCCCCCGGGTGCCGGAGCCGGCCTCGCGGCCAAAGACCGCGATCTCGGCATCGGCGCCGCCCAGCTCGGACCAGTTGGTGATCTCGCCGGTGAAGATCTGGGCGATCTGCTCCACGGTCAGGTCGGTCACGCCGTTCTCGGGGTTGACAACCACGGCCACGCCGTCCAGGGCTACGATGTTCTCTACGGCGCCGTTGCTCTTCTCTTCGTCCTTCAGGGCACGGGAGGCCAGTCCCAGGTCCACAGTGCCGTCGATGGCGGCCTGGATGCCGGTGCCGGAGCCAGTGCCGGAGTAGTTGACGGTCACATCGGGGTTCTGCTCCATAAAAGCCTCAGCCAGGGCCTTGACCACGCTCTCCATGGAGGTGGAGCCGTCTGTGTTCACGGTGCCGCTGAGGGTGGTGGTCTGGGATTGGACAGGGGTGGAGCTGGCGGCGGGGGTGCTGGTGGGAGTGGAGGTGGTCCCATTGGAGCCGCAGCCGGCCAGCAGGCCGGCCATCAGGGCCAGAGACAGCCCCATGCAAGTCAGTTTTTTCATGTAAGATCTTCTCCTTTATTGCATTCGTTTTGTGTTTCCTCTGGAGTACAGGGCTCAGTATAAAAAAGAAATGTAAAATGCGAAACAGCGGATATGTTAAATCTGCGTAAAGTGCGGTAAAATCAGAGAGTAAAAATGTAAAATACCGGCCGCCGGGACTTCCGGCGGCCGGTTTGGAATATCACATGTTCTGAATGGAACGGTGGACTGGCCTCAGCTCCGCTCCTCCACGGGGTCCTTGTCCCGGAAGAGCAGAGAGATGCACCACACGGCGGAAAGACCCACCAGGGTATAGATCACGCGGCTGATCATACTGCCGGAACCGCCGCAGGCGAAGGCCACCAGGTCGAATCGAAACAGACCCACGCTGCCCCAGTTCAGGCCGCCGATGATCAGCAGAGTCAGGGCGATCTTATCCATTATCATGGTTCATACCTCCTCGCATTGGTATTCCGGAGGTAGTTTGGCCAAAAGAGAGCTTTTTATTCCGTCGGTTCAAAAATTAAGGGAGCCCGGCCCGAAGCCGCAGGGCAGCAGGGTGGAGAGCGGGGCGGACTGGAAGGCACCGTCCCCTCGGACGGCCAGGACCCGGAGCTGGGGAGCAAATTCAAACAGCATCTGCCGGCAGGCACCGCAGGGCCAGCAGAAGTCGCTTCCCCGGCCGGCGATGGCGATAGCGGTGAAGCCGCCGGTGCGGCCCTCGCTCACCGCCTTGACCAGCGCCGTGCGCTCGGCGCAGAGGGTGGAGCCGTAGGCGGCGTTCTCCACATTGCATCCGGTGAACACCGCCCCGTCACTGCACAACAGGGCAGCGCCCACGGGAAAATGAGAATAGGGTACATAGGCCCGCTCCTGCATGGAGACGGCCGTGGAGATCAGCTCAGCATCAGTCATAGTTTGCTCCTTTCTGTGGCGGATATCCGGAAAGCGGGAAGCGCCGGTGCTGCGGAATGCCCCGGCGGGGACCGCAAAGGGAGACATCGCTCTGGGGGAAAAACAGAATATGAAGGAGAGAGGGCCATATTATAAAACAGAGTGTGAAAAAGACCTGTGGTTTCCTTTACGGTCAGTACAGGCAGAGTCCCTGCATCTCGTCTCTATTTTACCACAGAGACCGGTGCTTCTCAAGGGCCTCCACGTCTCTTCTGCGCCGGGAACTGCCAGGGGATGGCTCCGGCAGTTTGAAAAAAACCGGGTGATCGGAGACCACTGCCTTGCAAAGGACAGGACAACATGGTGGAGTAAAGCAAAAAATTTTGTGCCCTTTGGCGGGAGGAACGCCTTGTTACGCACCCGGGGCCGGCCTGGGAGAAACAGGAACAAGCAGGAGCAAAATAAGACATTTGTTCCAAACAGTGATTTTTTGCAACGACCTATGTGAAAAAAACAAGTTCCTGCTCTTGCCAGAACGGGACACAGAGCTTATAATAAGAAAAAAGACAGCAGAGAAAAATGACGAGAAAAGGGAGCTCGCATGACGGGCTGAGAGGGAGCTGTTCGCTCCGACCTGTGACCTGATTTGGGTAATGCCAACGTAGGGAAATATACTTGCGGAACTAGGCCGCGGGGATATCCCGAAGTGGGGTGCCCCGCGGTTTTTGCTGTCTGCGGACAAAGGAGAGAGGGATATGGAGCTGGGAGCCTGCCTGGACCGGGTGCGGGAGCGGAGGCCGCTGATCCACTGCATCACCAACTATGTGACGGCCAACGACGTGGCAAACCTCCTGCTGGCCTGCGGGGCCAGCCCCATCATGGCCGATGAGCCGGAGGAAGTGGAGGAGATCACGGCCCGGTGCGCCGGACTGTGCCTCAACTTGGGAACACCCAGCCGGCGCACCATCCCCAGCCTGATGCGGGCCGGGGTCAAGGCCGGGGAGCTGGGCCGCCCAGTGGTGCTGGACCCGGTAGGGGTGGGGGCCAGCGCCCTGCGTCTCCGCACGGCCCAGGAGCTGATGGCCCGTGTCACCTTTACCGTGCTGCGGGGCAATGTCTCAGAGCTGCGGGCCCTGGCGGGCGGCCAGGAGCACACCCGGGGGGTGGACGCCGGCGGGGCGGACGCAGTGACGGAAGCGGAACTGGAGCGGGGGGTGGCCTTCGCCAAAGGGACCGCCCGCCGCACCGGGACCGTAGTGGCGGTCACCGGGGCCATTGACCTGGTCTCAGACGGGGAGCAGTGCGTCGTGATCCGCAACGGCCGCCCGGAGATGGGGCTGGTCACCGGTACCGGCTGTCAGCTGTCCGCCCTGACTGCGGCCTGCCTGGCCGCCAGCCCGGAGCGCCCCCTGGAGGCGGCCGCCGCCGCGGTGTGCGCCATGGGAGTGGCGGGGGAGCTGGCCTGGGCGAGGATGTCCCCTCAGGACGGAAACGCCACCTATCGGGATCGGATCATTGACGCTGTGTGCCGGATGGACGGCGCGGCGCTGGAGAAAGGAGCCAACTATGAGATGCGATAAAAAGGATTTGCTGCTCTACGGCGTAACGGACCGGAGCTGGCTGGGGGACAGGACCCTGGCCCAACAGGTGGAGGCATCCCTGCGGGGGGGCGCCACCATGATCCAGCTGCGGGAGAAGCATATGGACCGTGGGAGCATTCTGGCCCAGGCCCTGGAACTGCGGGAGCTGTGCGGGCGCTACGGCGTGCCCCTGATCCTCAACGACGATGCGGAACTGGCCCAGGCGGCAGGAGCGGACGGCGTCCACGTGGGCCAGAGCGATATGGAGGCGGGGCGAGTCCGGGCCCTGCTGGGGGAAGACAAACTCATCGGCGTGTCCGCACGCACGGTGGAGCAGGCCCTGGCCGCCCAGGCGGCGGGGGCCGACTACCTGGGGGTAGGAGCCATGTTCCCCACCGGGACCAAGCAGGACACCCGACCAGTGAGCTATGACACCCTGAAGGCCATCTGCGCCGCCGTGGATATCCCTGTGGTGGCCATCGGGGGCATCGGAGCCGGCAATGTGGCGGAGCTGGCGGGGAGCGGCATCGCCGGGGTGGCGGTGGTCTCAGCCCTGTACGCCCAGCCCGACGTGGAAGCGGCCACCCGCTCCCTCCGGGCCCAGGTGGAGCGGGTGGTGGGCCCATGAGGATCGAGGGGGCCATCTTCGATCTGGACGGGACCCTCACCGACTCCATGTACATCTGGAACGAGGCGCCCAAGGCTCTGGTCCGGAAGTTTGGAGGAGAGCCGCCGGAGGACCTGGCCCGGGACATCCGGGAGATGGGGCGGCGGGAAGCCTCGGAGTACATGGTGGATACATTTTGCCTCCCCTGTACGCCCCGACAGGTGATGGAAGGGGTGAACGCCCTGGTGACAGGGGAATACCGGGACAGGGTCCCCATGAAGACGGGGGCGGACACACTGCTGGAGCGGCTGGGAGCCCTGGGGGTCCCCTGCGGCATCGCCACCGCCAGCGAGGCATTTCAGGCACGGGACGCCATGGTCCGTCTGGGGCTGTGGAAGCACTTCCTGTTCGCCTTCAGTTCCCTTCAGTACGGGCCTAAGACCGGACCGGACCTCTATCGGGCTGCTGCCCGCAGCCTGGGCAGCGCGCCGGAGCGCACGGTGGTCTTTGAGGATGCCCTCCATGCCGCACGCAGCGCCAAACGGGCGGGCTTTCTGGTGGCGGGGGTGTATGACCCCTCCGCCGAGGAGGATCAGGAGGCACTGCGGTGCCTCTGCGACTGGTATCTTCCCCGGCTGGACTCCCCGGATTTCCTGGCAACATTGGAGCGGGGCTGAGCCGGGAATGGAGCGGGTGCGGCCCGGAGAGGAGGAAGGGAGCGCAGTGAGGGATGGCCGTCAGGCTGTCCCGAACAGAGCGAAAATGGGGGGGCCGTAAGGCCGCCCAGCCGGGGCGCAGCCCAGCGGAGCGGGTGCGGCCTGGAGAGGAGGAGCAAGGGAGCGCAGTGAGGGATGGCCGTCAGGCTGTCCCGAACAGAGCGTACTTTGCTCCGACGACGCGGCACCTCGGGGGCACCACCTGGTGTCGCGGAACAAAACTTCAATGCGGAGAAAGGAGTTTTCTGATGAAAACAGCATTGACGATCGCTGGGAGCGATTCCAGCGGAGGCGCCGGGATCCAGGCCGACATCAAGACCATGACTGCCAACGGCGTCTACGCCATGAGCGCGGTCACCGCCCTGACGGCCCAGAATACCACCGGCGTCTACGGCATCCTGGAGTCCACCCCGGAATTCCTGGCCAGTCAGCTGGACTGCATTTTTACCGACATCTTCCCCGATGCCGTCAAGACAGGGATGGTGTCCTCTACCGGGCTGATCCAGGTCATCGCGGACAAGCTGAAGCAGTACCAGGCCCGGAACATCGTGGTGGACCCGGTGATGATCGCTACCAGCGGGTCCCGCCTGATTTCGGAGGAAGCGGTGGAGGCGCTGAAGAGCCAGCTGCTCCCCCTGGCCGCCGTCCTCACCCCCAACATCCCAGAGGCGGAGGTCCTGTCGGGCCTCACCATCTCCGGTCCGGAGGACATGGAGCGGGCTGCCCGGGAGATCGGGGAGCGGTACGGCTGCGCTGTGCTGTGCAAGGGCGGGCACGACCTGAATGACGCCAACGACCTGCTGTGGCAGGATGGGAGCTGCAAATGGTTCTGCGGACGCCGGATCCATAACCCCAACACCCACGGGACAGGCTGTACGCTCTCCAGTGCCATCGCCTCCAATCTGGCGAAGGGCTGCGACCTGGAGACGGCGGTGGAGCGGGCGAAGATCTATCTCTCGGGGGCGCTGTCCTCCATGCTTGACCTGGGGGCGGGCAGCGGCCCCCTGGACCACCTCTTTTCCATCCCGGAGCTGGACCTGGACCGCATCCGGTCCCTTCAGTCCCCCGCCGGAGGAAGGTGAGGGGCGGTCCGCCTGATGACCGAGATCCATGAAATAGGAATCAATAGATAAAGGAGAAGATCTTTATGGAACGCAATTATACCACACAGATGGACGCCGCCCGCCGGGGGATCGTGACCCCGGAGCTGGAGACTGTCGCCCGAAAGGAGCACATGTCCGTGGAGGAGCTGATGCCCCTCGTCGCGGCCGGCAAGGTGGCCATCCCTGCTAACCGCCTGCACAAATGCCTGGACCCGGAGGGCATCGGCTCCATGCTCCGCACCAAGATCAATGTCAACCTGGGAGTCTCCCGGGACTGCAAGGACTACGACGTGGAGATGCAGAAGGTGCTCTCTGCGGTGAATATGGGGGCCGAGGCCATCATGGACCTGTCCAGCCATGGCAACACCCAGCCCTTCCGCCAGAAGCTCACTGCCGAGTGCCCGGTGATGATCGGCACCGTCCCTGTCTATGACAGCGTCATCCACTACCAGCGGGACCTGGCCACCCTCAGTGCCAAGGACTTCATCGATGTGGTCCGCCTCCATGCCCAGGACGGCGTGGACTTCGTCACCCTCCACTGCGGTATCACCCGTAAGACCATAGATCAGATCCGCAAGCACAAGCGGAAGATGAACATCGTCTCACGGGGCGGTTCCCTTGTGTTCGCATGGATGTGCATGACCGGGGAGGAGAATCCCTTCTATGAGTTCTACGACGAGATCCTGGATATCTGCCGGGAGCACGATGTGACCATCTCCCTGGGCGACGCCTGCCGCCCCGGCTGCCTGGCTGACGCCACCGATGTATGTCAGATCGAGGAACTGGTCCGCCTGGGCGAGCTGACCAAACGGGCCTGGGAGAAGGACGTGCAGGTGATGGTGGAGGGGCCCGGCCATGTGCCCATGGACCAGATCGCCGCCAACATGAAGGTGCAGCAGACCATCTGCATGGGAGCCCCCTTCTATGTGCTGGGCCCCCTGGTCACCGACATCGCCCCCGGCTATGACCACATCACCGCTGCCATCGGCGGGGCCATCGCCGCCATGAGCGGCGCTGCTTTCCTGTGCTATGTCACCCCAGCCGAGCACCTGGCGCTTCCCAACCTGGACGATGTGAAGCAGGGCATCATTGCCAGCAGGATCGCTGCCCACGCCGCCGATATCGCAAAGGGCATCCGGGGCGCCCGGGACATCGACGACAAGATGGGCGACGCCCGCCGGGCCCTGGACTGGGAGGCCCAGTGGGCCTGTGCCCTGGACCCGGAGACCGCCAAGGCCATCCGGGACGACCGCTCCCCCGAGCATGACGACACCTGCTCCATGTGCGGCAAGTTCTGTGCTGTGCGCTCCATGAACAAGGCCCTCAGCGGGGAGTATATCGACATCCTCTGATGGATTGTCTCCCATCAGAAAAGGGAGCAGGAGGGAGAGGCGCCCCCCAGGGTGGGCGCCCATTCCCGGACCAACAGCTGAACAGCGCTGAAGACCGCCCTCTCACGAGGGCGGTCTTGACAAATACGGGGGGAAATGCCGGAGACGGGCCGCTTCGTTGTTTTACCCATTAAAATAATAGGAAAATTTCTGTTTTCAGAAAAAATACAGTTAGACATTTGGAGCAGAACGTGCTAGAATAGGGGCAGATCCTGGCGAGAAGGGGCTGAGCGCCGTTTGAGGAGCGGAGTCCCGGGGCAAACTGATAGAAAGAAAGCGGAGCCCGGTCGGAGCAGGTCCGGGCCTGTACGTGGGAGGAACCTCATGTTAGAGTTACAAAACATCAGCTATGGCGTGGAGCAGGACGGCGACAGCAAGAACATCCTGCGGGACATCAGCCTGACCATCGACGAGCGGTTCGTGGCTATCACAGGGCCCAACGGCGGAGGAAAGTCCACTCTGGCCAAGGTCATTGCGGGCATCCTGACCCCCACTCAGGGGCGCATCCTGCTGGACGGGGAGGATATCACCGGGCTGGACATCACCCAGCGGGCCCAGAAGGGGATCAGCTTTGCCTTCCAGCAGCCTGTCCGCTTCAAGGGCCTGACGGTGAAGGACCTGATCACCCTGGCCTCGGGCAAGCAGATCGGGGTGCCGGAGGCGTGCGGCTATCTGTCCGAGGTGGGGCTGTGTGCCAAGGACTACATCGACCGGGAGGTGGACGCATCTCTGTCCGGCGGAGAGCTCAAGCGTATCGAGATCGCCATGATCATGGCCCGGGGCACCAAGCTGTCTGTCTTTGACGAGCCGGAGGCGGGCATCGACCTGTGGAGCTTCAGCAATCTGATCCAGGTGTTTGAACATCTGCACGAGAAGATCAACGGCTCTATTATCATCATATCTCACCAGGAGCGTATCCTGGACATTGCGGACCGGATCATCGTGCTGGCCGACGGGCGCATCCAGACCCAGGGGACCCGGGATGAGGTGCTGCCCCAGCTGCTGGGAGAGGTCCCGGGCGTGTGCAGCGCCCTGTCGGAAAAAGTGCGGTAAGGAGGGAGCAGAGAGATGGACGCGATCCAGAAAAGCCTGCTGGAGCAGGTGGCCGGGCTCCACGAGGTGCCCGAGGGGGCCTATAACATCCGGGCAAACGGCAAGGCGGCGGCCCGAAACACTACCGCCAGCATCGACATCGTCTCCAAGGAGGACAAGGATGGCATCGACATCATCATCAAGCCGGGGACCAAAAACCAGTCGGTCCACATCCCGGTGGTGCTGAGCGAGAGCGGTCTGACGGAGACGGTATATAACGATTTCCTGATCGGAGACGACTGCGACGTGACCATCGTGGCCGGCTGCGGCATCCACAACTGCGGGGTGCAGAACTCGGAGCACTCCGGCATCCACACCTTCCATGTGGGCAAGCGCTCCAAGGTGCGCTATGTGGAGCGCCACTACGGCGAGGGGGACGGCCGGGGGGAGAACATCATGAACCCCACTACCGTAGTGGAGATGGACGAGGACAGCTACATGGAGATGGAGACCACCCAGATCAAGGGGGTGGACTCCACTGTGCGCACCACCAACGCCAAGCTGGGGCCCCGCGCCACCCTCATCATCAGGGAGAAGGTGATGACCCACGGCAGGCAGCTGGCCAAGTCCGACTTCACTGTGGACTTGGACGGAGAGGACTGCCACACCAACGTGATCTCCCGTTCTGTGGCTAAGGACCAGTCCAGGCAGGTGTTCCTGGCCCGCATCAATGGAAATGCCCGGTGCTACGGCCACTCGGAGTGCGACGCCATCATCATGGACCAGGGCGTGGTGGCCGCCATCCCGGAGGTCACCGCCAACTGCGTGGATGCCAGCCTGGTCCACGAGGCCGCCATCGGCAAGATCGCCGGGGAGCAGCTCATCAAGCTGATGACCCTGGGCCTGACGGAGAAAGAGGCGGAGGAGCAGATCGTCAACGGTTTTCTGAAATAAACGGACCAAGGGAGAGAGGACGGAGACGTCCTCTCTTTCTTTTTCCGCCGGGATGTGGTACAATACCGGAAAAATCCTTTGTAAAGGGGGGCGGGCCGTGAGGGCCATTTATGTTGACCTGGAGGAACTGGACCAGTCCGGCGCGCTGGGACTCTTCAGCAGTAAGGTGCGGATCCTTCCAGCCGGGGCAGTGATCCGCACGGAGCAGGCCGAGATTCGGGCGGAGGTGCCCCGGTATCAGGAGATGGCAGAGCGGGCTGGGGTATTCTTTTTCTTTGAGGATGAGGAGCTCCCGGAACTCCCGTTCTTCGCGGTCCCCGGCCTGGAGCTGGCGGCCCGGGACCGGGATGGCAGCTGGTACGGCCGCTCGGAGGCCCTGGGGGAGGGTGTGTACTGCGTCACCCCGGAGGGGACTGCCTTCCGAGTGTCAGAGGACATGGGCCGGTTTTCCAGCCGCCTGCTGGCGGGGGAGGAGGTCCGGGAGATGTGGGAGCCAGCCCCAGGGCTCAGGGTGTACCCCTCCAAGGCGGAGGCGGCGGGACAGATCCGGCTGATTCCGCTCTCAGAACTGGCCCCGGAGGCACTGGAAAGGGGAGAATAGGCTGTGTATCAGATCGCTGGCGCCGCCCAGATGAAGGAACTGGACCGGCAGGCCATAGAAGAATATGGGGTCTCCTCGCTGGGGCTGATGGAGCGGGCCGCCCGGGCGGTGGCGGAGGAGGTGCGGGGGCTGCTGGAGGGCGGCGGCCCGGACTTCATCGGCGGAGCCGCCTCCGTGGCGGTCCTGGGAGCAGGGGCAGAGACGGAGGAGGACCGGCGGGAGCTGGAGGCCCTTCAGGCCCTTGCGGAGGAGAAAAATCAGGATCACGCTCCCTGGGTGGGGGTGCTGTGCGGCCCCGGCAACAACGGCGGGGACGGCGTGGCCGCCGCCCGCATCCTCCGGGGCATGGGCTTTCGGGTCCGGGCCTTCCTGGTGGGGGACCGGAGGAAGATGACGCCGGACGAGCGGGCCATGGAGAAAAAGCTGGAAGAAGCTGGAGGCGTGCTGGAGGAGTTCCGGCCGGAGGACCGCCGGCAGATGCTGTGGTTGTCTCTGTGCGGCTGCCTGGTGGACGCCCTGTTCGGGGTGGGGCTCTCCCGCCCCGTGGAGGGGGACGCCCTTCTGGCTGTGCGATTGATGCAGGGAAGGTCCCCGCTGAAGCGGGTGGTGTCCTGTGACATCCCCTCCGGGGTCCACGCCGACACTGGCGCCGTATTGGGTGAGGCCGTCCGCGCGGACCGGACCGTCACGTTCACCTGCGCAAAGCCCGGCCTATATCTGGGGGAGGGGGCCTCTTGTGCCGGGCTGGTCACAGTAGCGGACATCGGCATCCCCCACAGGCTCATCTTCGGCCCCGGAGCACAGATGCGCTTCCCGGTGGGGGTGATGGGATATGAGGATGTGGTCCTGCCCCGGAGAAAGCGGGACTCCCACAAGGGGGACTACGGGCGGGTGCTGATCCTGGCAGGGAGCGTGGGCTATACCGGGGCCCCGGTGCTGGCCGCCTCCGGCGCGGTGCGCGGCGGGGCGGGCCTGGTGTCCCTGGGCGTGCCGGAGGAGATCTGGCCCATCGCGGCGGTGAAGTGTCTGGAGGCCATGCCCTTCCCCCTGCCGGCGCGGTATGAGGATATCCTGAGGCGGGCGTCGTCCTGCGAAGGGGTGCTCATCGGCCCGGGACTGGGCCGGGCGCCCCGGACGGAGCGGCTGGTCCGTTCCCTGCTGGAGGACCTGAAGGTGCCGGTGGTGCTGGACGCCGACGGCATAAACGCGCTGGACGGGCATATAGATAGTCTGGACGGACGAAGGGCTCCCACCATCCTGACCCCCCACGCCGGAGAGTTCGCCCGGCTGACCGGGCGGCCCCTGCCGCTGGAGGACCCCCTGACGGCGGCCCGGGACTTTGCCCGGGACCACCGGTGTGTGCTGGTGCTGAAGGGGCACCGCACCGTCACCGCTGCCCCGGACGGCCGGGCCTGGATCAACACCACGGGCAATCCGGGCATGTCCAAGGGGGGCAGCGGCGACGTGCTGGCCGGACTCATCCTCGCCCTGCTGGGACAGGGGTGGGAGCCGGAGCTGGCGGCCCGGGACGGCGTATATCTCCACGGGGAGGCCGGGGACCGCTGCGCCGGCAGCCTGGGGGAGTACGGTATGACGCCCGGGGACCTGGTGGAGCGGCTGCCTGAGACCCTGGAGGCCCACGTCCGGTCCGGATCCTGAATTTGGAGGTCGGAGCGGTGCGGAGATCCCTGCTGATTTGCGTACTGATGATGACCCTCTCCCTCTCCGCCTGCGGCGGAGGCGGGGGAGGCAGCGAGGCGGAGGAGCTCGCCCTCACCATCCGGGGGGAGTATCTGGCTATGACGTCCTGCGCGGCCCAGGCCGTGGTGACAGCGGATTATGGCCAGCGGGTCTACCGGTATGAGCTGTCGGCTGCGGTGAACGGGGAGGAAGCCCTCTTCACCCTGACCGCGCCGGAGACGGTGGCCGGCCTGACGGCCCGGATCGAAGAGGATGAGGGCTGGCTGGAGTACGATGGAGCCATCCTGGAGACCGGAGAGCTGGCTCCCGGCGGACTGACCCCCATGGGGGCCATCCCCGCCCTGCTGGAGACCGCTCGGTCCGGCTATCTGGACACCTGTGTCCTGGAGGAGCTGGGGGAAGTCCAGGCCCTGCGGGTGGTGAGCCGGGACCCGGAGGAGAAACAGGGCAGCGGGACGGAGACCACCCTGTGGTTCGACGCCGCCACCCACGCCCTGGTCCGGGGAGAGATCTCCCAGGATGGGGTGTGTGTGCTCCAATGCGAATTTTCTCAATTTACCAAGGAATAGAGGTTTTACCATGACAGAGACCGCGCAAATGAGGACCTGGGCGGAGATATCCCTGGACCGTCTGGCCCATAACTACCAGACTCTGCGGGCCATGCTGGCTCCGGACTGCCGCTTTTTGGGGCTGTGCAAGGCTAACGCCTACGGCCACGGGGCCCTCCAGGTGGGGCGGAAGCTGGAGGCGCTGGGGGCCGATATGCTGGCGGTGGCCTGTGTGGATGAGGCGGCGGAGCTGCGCGGCGGCGGCGTGACCATCCCCATCCTGTGCCTGGGGCAGACGCCGCCCCAGCTGGCCGAGTTGCTGCTGGAGCATGATGTGACCCAGACTGTCTCCGACCTGGAGACCGGCCGGGCCCTGGCCCGCGCGGCACAGGCTGTGGGACGGACGCTGAAGATCCACGTGAAGGTGGACACCGGCATGACCCGGCTGGGCTTTCTCTGGCGGGAGGGGGGTGAGCGGGAGACCGCCGCCGCCATTGCGGCGCTGTGCGCCCTGCCCGGCCTGGAGGCGGAGGGGCTGTTTACCCATTTTGCGGACGCCGACGGGAACGAGGAGTACACCATGGGGCAGTTCACCCGTTTCCTGGATGCCAGGCAGGCTCTGGAAGCGCTGGGGGTCCGGTTCAAAATTTGCCATTGTGCTGCCAGCGCGGCCGTGTTAAACTATCCTTGTACTCATATGGATATGGTCCGTCCCGGCATCGCCCTGTACGGCTATTATCCCGCGCCGGGACTGGAGGGTCTGGACGGCTCCGGACTGCTGCCGGTGATGGCGCTGAAGACTCGGGTGGCCGCCGTGCGGGCCGTTCCTGCGGGCACCTGTGTCAGCTACGGCTGCACTGCCCGGCTGGAGCGGGACAGCCGCCTGGCCGTGCTGCCGGTGGGCTATGGGGACGGATATCCCCGCCTGCTCTCCAACCGGATGGAGGTGCTGCTGCGGGGCCGGCGCTGCCCCGTGGTGGGCCGTATCTGCATGGACATGTGCATGGTGGACGTGACAGATGTCCCGGACGCGGTCCCCGGGGACGTGGCGGAGCTCTATGGCCGGGAGGGTCTGCTGGAGCAGGCCGCCGCGCTGGCGGGCACCATCCCCTATGAGCTGCTGTGCAACGTAAACCCCAGGGTCCCCCGGATCTATACGGGCCGGGGGGAGTGACAGGGACCGATCCCAGCTGCCCCGCATAAGATGGTATGGAGCAGCGGGCCGCCGCCCGCCGCCGGGCAGGGGCTGCGGAGTTTTTTCCCTGCATGTATAAACCTTGCCGCCCCGTGGGAAAATCATAATACAGCGTTACATAAAGACCGCTGCGGGTCCGCTGTAACGCCGTATTATCTTCCGGCGGAGTGTGAAATCACGTGGACAACAGTGTAGTCAAACGAGGCGATATTTTCTATGCCGACCTGAGCCCGGTGGTGGGCAGCGAACAGGGGGGCGTGCGCCCGGTGCTGATCGTGCAGAACGACACCGGAAACCGGCACAGCCCTACTGTCATTGCCGCCGCCATCACCTCCCAGACCGGCAAGGCGCGCCTGCCCACCCACATCTCCCTGGCTGCCATGAGCTGCGGCCTGCCCAAGGACTCGGTGGTCCTGCTGGAGCAGATCCGCACCCTGGATAAGCGCCGCCTGCGGGAGCACATGGGCCGGGTGGACGAAACGATGATGAAGCAGGTAGACACGGCCATCGCGGTGAGCTTTGGCCTTCATCCAGACACGATGGTATAAAAGTGCGCCTGTCCCGGAACTCTGGGGCGGCGCGGAACACGAAGGCGTTCCCCCATGGCCCGGCCCCGGCCGGGCTGCGGGGGAGCAGAAAAGGAGTACATAGGATGAAGCAGAACAAGAAATGGAGCATGCGGATCGCCTCCTTCTGCCTGGCCGGTGCCTGCCTCTGCGGCGGCGCGGTCCTGGCGGCGGGGGGAGATGAGTCCGACCCCCTGGTCACCCTCAGCTATCTCACCCAGACAGTCACCCCCAATATCCTCAAGCAGGTGGACGAGCAGGCGGCCAAGCGGCAGAGTGAGCTGCTGGCTCAGCTCAATACCGCCATCGCGGACTATAAGATGGCAGTGGAGGGCGGCGGGGCCTCCGGGGGGACCAGTGCCTCCTACTCCGTGGTCACTCTCACCTCCGGGCAGACGCTGGCCCTGGGGGTGGGATGCGAGGTGATGCTGCGGGTGGGCACCGCCACCCTGGCGGCCAACACGGACCCGGGGCTGATCGACGTAAGCACCGGGGGGACGCTGAACAACGGCGGCGCGCTGACCGCCAACCACCTTTACATGGCCACCATCGCGGACCGGACAGTCCAGGCCACCGCCGCCACCGTCAAGCTGCTGGTGCGGGGAGAGTACACCGTCTCCTGAGACTGGAGCACAGACAGAGGGCCCGGCATGTCTCTGTGACATGCCGGGCCCTTTCTGATATGATCGAAGCAGAGAGAACGGAAAGCCCCGAAGACGGGAGAGTCAGAGAGTGGAGGCGCATTTTCCCCGCGGAGGGGGACGCCGGTAGAGAGGAGAGAACGTGTCTATGGCTGTTAAAATGCTTCTGATTGCTATATTGATCGCTGTGCTGATGACGCTCTTCAGTGGCATCTACCCGGGCTCTGTCCTGTATGGTTGGCTGGACCAAAACGGTCTGAACTTCGTATGGGCCGGACTGACAGCGGGGATCATAGCCGCCTGCCTGCTCCTGTACCGCCGGAGGAAAAAGTGATCGTATTATGAGTATGAAAGACAAGGCCCCTTTTTATAAAAGGGGCCTTCCATGAAACAAAACTTGGAATTCCTTGCGGAGCACCCCTGTATGGCAGCGAAAGGCCGGACCTCTGCCTGAATGTGAGTGAGCTGCTGGAGCTGATCCAATGACTCCTTGGGAAACCGCATAGCGGAGGAATCTTTCGCGGATGCCGGACAGCGGTTCCGGGCCGGTCAGGAGGTTGCACCTTCCTCGTCTTCCTCCTGCACACCGCCCTGGCACACGCCGGCGGAGGAGGCTGGGGAGATGGCGTTCCGGCCGTACTTGGCCCGAATCTGGTCCAGCGTCCGGTCCAGGCGTTCCAGGCGGTCCCGCCTGGGGGCGTCTGCCTGGCCCAGCAGGTCCAGCTGGACGCCAGCCTGGTCCTCGGAGATCAGATAGAGGGCGGTCACCGTCAGGGCACGGACGGGACTGTCCATGTTCCAGCAGCCCTCCGCCAGGGAGACGGCGGCCTGGGACAGCTCCCGGGCCAGGCAGGTGGGGGGCTCCAGCCGGCGCTGGCGGCTGATATCCCGGAAATCCGGGTCCCGGATGGCCAGAGAGACGCCGGCAGCCTTCATCCCTGCCCGGCGCAGGCGGACGGCCACCCGGTCGGACAGCATGGCGATGCCGGAGCAGATCTCTTCCCGGCCGGACAGGCTGCGGGGGAAGGTAAGGCCGTTGCCAATGGACTTGGGTGCGTTCTCCTGACAGGCGGAAGAGACGGGACTGCGGTCCAGCCCGTTGGCGTAGGCATGGAGCTGCCTGCCGTGGCGCCCCAGCAGGGAGAACAGGGCTTCCCGGTCAAACCGGGCCAGATCGCCGATGGTCCGCACCCCGAACCGCTTCAGGGTGTCTGCCGCAGCCCGGCCCACATAGAGCAGGTCGGTCACCGGCAGAGGCCAGACCAGGGCACGAAAGTTATCCGGCGAAATCAGGGTGACGGCGTCCGGTTTTTTGTAGTCGCTGCCCAGCTTGGCAAACACCTTGTTGAAGGAGACTCCCACCGAGATGGTCAGGCCCAGCTCCCCCCGCACCCGGCGGCGGAGCTGGTGGGCCAGGGCCAGGGGGTCCCCGCCGAAGAGGTGGAGAGAGCCGGTGACGTCCAGCCAGCTCTCGTCGATGCCGAAGGGTTCCACCAGATCGGTGTACTCCTGATAGAGCTGGTTTACCTGGCGGGAGAACTCCCGGTACTTGTCGTGGTGGGCGGGAAGGAGAACCAGCCTGGGACACTTTTTCCGGGCCTGCCAGATGGTCTCCGCGGTCTTGATACCGAAGGCCTTGGCAGGCTCGTTTTTTGCAAGGATGATGCCGTGGCGGCTGGCCGGGTCGCCGCACACCGCCACTGGGAGGTGGCGCAGCTCCGGGTGGTCCAACAGCTCCACCGAGGCGTAAAAGCTGTTCAGATCACAGTGAAAGATGACACGGTCCACCGGGCGCTCCCCCCTTATTAGGATGTCCTTATTATATCCCTTTGGGCCATGAAAGTCAAACCTTTGTTCGATTCCTCTTGACGGAGCGATCTGGATATGCTATGGTGAAAATAGGAAAGGAGGTGGGGAGATGGAGTATCTTCCGGCTAAACATCTGCTCCACCGCAGCCGGGACACCCGGTGGTTCGGGACGGATCACACCATGAATATCTATCGGGGGTGCTGCCACGGGTGCCTGTACTGCGACAGCCGCAGTGCCTGCTATCAAAACCCGGACTTTGATACGGTAAAGGCCAAGGCAGACGCCCTGCGCATCCTGCGGGACGACTTGGCACGGAAGGTCCGGCCCGCCTTCATCGCTACCGGGGCCATGAGCGACCCCTACAATCCCTTTGAGGCGTCCCTCCAGCTGACCCGACACGCCCTGGAGCTGATCGACGCCTACCAGTGCGGGGCGGCCATTGCGACCAAGAGCGACTTGATCGTCCGGGACGGGGACATTTTGTACTCCATCGCCCGGCACTCGCCGGTGATCTGCAAGCTCACCATCACCACCACGGATGACGCCATGGCGGCCCGGCTGGAGCCCGGGGCGCCCTCCCCCTCCCGGCGGCTGGCCGCTCTCCGGGAGCTGGCGGACCGGGGACTGTTTGCCGGGGTGCTCCTGATGCCAGTACTGCCCTTCCTGGAGGACACGGAAGAGAATGTGCTGGAGGTGGTGGAGCGGGCGGCGGAGGCAGGGGCATCTTTTGTCTACCCAGCCCTCGGCGTGACCATGCGGGAGGGCCAGCGGGAGTATTTTCTACAGGGGCTGGAGGACGCCTTCCCCGGGCAGGGGCTGCGGGCCCGCTACCTCCGGCGGTACGGGGACCGGTATTGGTGCGCCAGCCCCAGGGCCAGACGGCTGTGGGAGGTGTTCTCTCGCAGGTGCGGTCAGTTGGGCATGCGGTACCGTATGGAGCAGATCGTCTCCGCAGCCACCCGGGACTATGGGGACCGGCAGCTGAGCTTTTTTTGACGGAAAATACAGAAAAGGAGCGGGACAGATGAAATATACGGCAGTGGTGCTCTCTGTGGCGGATGTCAAGGCCGCCAGAGGATTTTATGAGGATCTGTTCGGATTGGAGGTCTGCCAGGACTATGGGATCAACGTATCCTTTACCTGCGGGCTCTCCCTCCAGCAGGAGTTTGACTGGCTGGTGGGGCTGCAGAAGGAGCGGATTGGGAAAAAGAGCAACAACATGGAGCTTTGCTTTGAGACGGAGGACCTGGACCATTTTCTGGAGCAGCTGAGACGATACCCCGGGGCAGAGCGCCTGGGGGACGTGGTGGAGCACGGCTGGGGACAGCGGGTGGTCCGCTTTTATGATTTGGACGGGCACCTGGTGGAGGTGGGGGAGGACATGGGCATGGTGGTCCGGCGTTTCCTCCGCAGCGGGATGACCATGGAAGAAGTGTCCGACAGGATGGATGTCTCCATGGGGGACCTGGAGAAGCTGCTGGAGAGAGACACCGGCGGCCACTCCTGAGCGTTCCGGCCGGAATGAAAAGCCATTGACGAACCGCTGCCTGGGCCTTACAATGGCGGTGCGGGAATAAAAACACATCATGGTTGGTAGTCCATGAGCGGGCCGCGCTCCCGTCAGTAGCCCTCCCTCCCGGGTCGTCCGTTTCCCGACACAAGTGTTTGGGAGGAATCGAATATGGACCGGAACGTGAGCAGCTTTACGGTGTGCTTTCAGCCCCCCTTCTGGGTGGGGATCGCGGAGCGGTGGACGGCGGACGGCTATGAGGCCGCCCGGGTAGTCTTTGGACCAGAGCCCTCCGACGCCCAGATCTACCAGTGGCTGGGGGTGGAGTGGCACAAGCTGCGGTTCAGTCCTGCCGCTCCGGGGAAGCGGGCCAGAGTCCGGCCGGAAAACCCAAAGCGTGTCCGGCGGGAGGCCAGAAAGACCCTGGAGAGCTCCGGAGCTGGCACCAGAGCCCAGCAGGCCCTGGCCAGAGAGCGGGAGCAGGCGGGAGAACGGCTCCGCCGGGAGCGGCGGCAGCGCCGCCTCCAGTCGGAGGAGGAGCGGTTCCGTCTGCGCCAGCAGAAAAAGCGCGAAAAAAAGAGGGGGCGGTGACGCCCCGGGACCGGAGGGCCGCGGGAGATCTCCCGCGGCCCTCCGGCATGAAAATAGGTGAAATGACATATGAGAAGTTTCAATAGACCCATTCGCGTCAATAATACATGTGCAAAATAGACAGGAGTGACGGGAAAATCTTTGTCAGATATGGAGAAGATTTTTTCTCCCTTGAGAGTTTTTGTAGGGATTTGAAGCGGGGCTGGTATCCTGTGCCTATCCGGAGCAGAAAGAAGACGCGCTCCGGCCATTCTAGGAGAGAAAAGGAGACAGAGAGATGACCATTGAACTGAATGTCCTCCAGACGACAGGGCTGGCCATGCTGCTGTTCGTGCTGGGCCGCTTTATCGTGAACCACGTGGGATTCCTGCGGCGCTGCTGCATCCCGGCCCCCGTGGTGGGAGGGCTGATCTTCGCCATTTTCCACCTGGTGGTCCATCAGACGGGACTGCTCACCCTGACCTTTGACGAGACCCTGAAAAATGTGTTCATGATCTGGTTCTTCACCAGTGTAGGGTACGGGGCCAGCTTCAAGGTGCTGCGCAGGGGCGCGGGACCGGTGCTGGTGTTCCTGCTGCTGGCCACCGTCATGATCACGATGCAGAACTTTGTGGGCGTAGGCTTCGCCCAGCTGTTCGGCTTGGATGACCCCCGGCTGGGCCTGTGCATGGGCTCCATTCCCCTGGTGGGCGGCCACGGCACTTCCGGCTCCTTCGGGCCCCAGTTCGAGGCGGCCGGTGTGGCGGGAGCCGAGGTGGTGGCCATCGCCTGCGCTACCTACGGCCTGGTGTCCGGCAGCCTGATGGGCGGCCCCATCGCCCGGGCGAAGATCAAAAAGTATGGTCTGCACTCCTCCGTAAAGGCGGAGGCCGTGGAGACCGTGGAGACGGTGCAGGAGCCCAGCCCGGCCAAGGACCAGGGCGCGGACAGCATCCTGAAGGCATTCATCCTGCTGATCATTGCCGCCGGCATCGGCACCTATATCAATGCCTACTTTGACGGCAAGATCACCCTGCCCACCTATATGGGCGCCATGATCGTGGCGTTGATCATTCGCAATGTCAGCGACTGGCGGAAGATCGAGCTGCCCATGCACGCCATCGACATCAGCGGAAATGTCTGCCTGAATATCTTCCTGGCCATCGCCCTGATGACCCTGAAGCTGTGGGAGCTGGCGGCCTTGGCGGTTCCCATGATCGTCACCCTGCTGGTGCAGACCCTCATCATGTTCCTGTTCGCCTCCTTCATAGTATTCCGGGTCATGGGACGGGACTATGAGGCGGCCTGCATGACCACCGCTTTCTGCGGCTTCGGCATGGGCGCGACCCCCAACGCCATGGCCAACATGCTCAGCGTTACCGGCCAGTATGGCCCCGCGCCCAAGGCGTTCTTCGTGGTGCCCATTGTGGGAGGCATGTTTGTGGACTTCACCAATACCGCCGTCCTCTCCGTGTTCCTGAATTTCCTGCCCAAATGAGGGCAGACCAAAAGCTCCCACCGCCTGCGGGCGGTGGGAGCTTTGCCGCTTTTTCGAGAAAGATGCAGTCTGCCGCGGACAAACCTCACACTGGCAGCCTGAGCAGTGTTTTCCCCGACACGCATGTCGCCGGGGAAAACGGATCAGAACTGGATTCACGCCTGCGGGAGCGAACTCTGCGAGGCTTTTTCCGTGGGAGGCCGACGGCTATGATCTGGGCGGGGGTCAGTCCGGCCCGTTCTGCCGGGCGGCGGCCAGGCGCTCCGCCTCTTTTTTTCGCTTCTTGGCCAGATATCGGTCCTCCTCGCTGAACACACAGCCGCAGTATTTCTGCATATAGAAGCCGTGGTCCCGGGCAAACTGCTGCCCCTCCCGGAAGAGGGGGCGGAAATCCCGGTACAGGAATTCCACGCCGTACTCCCCGCCCATGGCCCGGGCCACGGCGCAGATGGCCTCGTGGTTCTGGTAGGGGCTGATGAGCAGGGAGGTGGTGAAGCTGTCAAAGCCGTGCTCGGCGGCATAGCGGGCGGTCTCCTCCATCCGCACCCGATAGCAGTAGGCGCAGCGGCCGTCGATGTTGTCGGCTACATGCTGGACGAACTGGCGCAGGCCGTAGTCATTGACTACCACCAGAGGGAGGAAGATCTCCCTGGCGTAGTCCTCCAGGCAGGTTTTTCGGCTGCGGTACTCGGTATAGGGGTGGATATTGGGATTGTACCAGAAGCCGGCCAGCTCGATGCCCTCCTCCCGCAGGGCGGCGATGGGGCGGTTGGCGCAGGGGGCGCAGCAGATATGCATCAGCGTCTTCATGTCAGTCTCCTTGTTCTGGGTTGAGGATCTGGACGGGGACGCCCTGACGCATGGCGTAGGCCAGGGTCTGGGCGGTTCCGCCCTTGGGTACGCCGTCATAGACCGACAGCACCAGGGCAGAGCGGTCCACCATATAGCGGTTCCGCCGCTGCATACAGAAGCGGTCATAGCGGTGCTGGACCAGAGTCTCGAAGTCGCACTGGTCCAGAATGGCCTGATACCGGTGCCGTTCTGCCTCAGGCCAGGCGTCAGCCTGGCTCTCGCAGGGGCGGGCGGCCTCCAGGGTGACGCCGGAGCGGCACAGGCGCAGGGCCAGCACCGCCTCCGCAAAGTACAGGTCCGTCCCCCGGGCCATGCCGCAGATGAAGTGGCGCATCCCCTGGGTGTAGGCTCCCTCCACCGCCTGGGTCAGACGGCGCTTCAGCGTCAGACAGCGGGGGTCCGACTCCCGGCTGCCCCAGGGCAGCTTGTCCGGGCGGTGCCCGGTGAAGCAGCAGGTGGTGGCGCGGTCCACGGGCATCCCTCCCAGCAGTTTTTTTCTATTGTAATCTGAATAGGGAGGATTGTCAACGGAGATAGAAAATTTGTTCGAGGCACTCAGCTGAAAAAGTCCCGCACCGCATCAGCTGCTGCCAGGCCGTTGGAGGCCAGCGCCGGATGCGCCCCATGGTCGAATAGGCACATCCTGGCCTGGGGCAGGATCTCCAGAATATGCTGGTATTCCGCCTCCAGATCTTTCCGGCACATGACGTCCTCCCGGCTGCCCATCAGCAGTAGGGGGGCCTGCAGCTCCTCCAGGGGCCTGGAGAAAAGGGGGAGGCCCTCCCGGGCGCACCGGACCAGAGATCGGGTGTCACGGTCCACCACTTCCTCCCAGTCCGCTCCCTGGCACCATTGGTAAAACTGACGCGCCTGGTGGGACGCTTTGGCTGCGGCCCGCTCCTCCAGCAGCTCCCGGTCAAAGCCGCGGTGAAGGGTGCGGCCATCAAAGCTGTCGGCCACGATCCCCCGCACCAGATCAGGGTGCTCCAGCCCCGCGTTCAGGGCGGCCCAGGCACCGCCGCTGGTCCCCACCAGAAAGACGGGACTAAGGCCCAGGTGCCTGATCAGAGCGGCGGCCTGCCTGCCCTGGTCGATCCAGAGCTGGGGTGGAAGCTCCGGCATCCGCTGAGAGCGCCCGCTGCCCAAAAAATCAAGCAGGATACAGTGAAAGCAGGGGGTATAGAAGGGGAGCAGAAACTGAAACATCTGGGAAGAGGCGGTGTTCCCGTGGAGGAACAGGAGGGGAGGACCCACACCGGAGCAGGTGTAGAAGCAGCGCTTCCCCTGATAGAAAAAATAGGCAAAGGAAAGCACCTCCTTAATTCGGATCGGAGCAGAGGGGGAAGACGGCGGAAAGGCGCGGCGGTGCGGTCAGCCGCGGCAGCGGGACGAGGCGAAGGCGAGGATCAAAGAGGGAAGGATAGAGGCGATCAAGGGGCCCCATTGGGTGGACCAGGAGGTGAGGGAGAGGGGGACCCAAACGATGCCCAGGCAGATGCAGGCGGCGGAAAATAGGAGCTGCCGCCTCCGAGAGTGGTGCTGGGGGACATAGGGGTACAGATGGAGAGCCCAGGCAACGCCCTGCCAGAGATTATACAGGCCCAGCAGAAAGACAGAGGGGGTGACCACAGGCAGGAGACGGAAGATGCACGCGAGAAAACCAGCCAGAGTGAGGAAGACATAGGCACCCCAGTAGATCCATTTTTTCATGCCGCGATCCATGTGAGAGACCTCCTTGTCCGCCCGGTGCCGGATGGCAGACAGCTCATCCGGGCTTTGTCAACAGTATAGCACAGGGACGTCCCGTGTTCCATGCTTTTTCTTGCCGAAATGGCGGGGCGGGGCCCGCGAGAAGAGAATCGCCGGCGGGCTCAGGCCCGCCGGCGGAGGGATGGGGGAGCGGAGCGCTCAGGGGGCAGCGGGGCCCAGCAGCACCGGCTGGAGCTGGCGGCCCTCCAGGGCGGCCTGGGCGGCGTCAGCCACCAGGGAGAAGTCGGCCACCAGGGAGGCGGGCTTCCCCTCCGGGTCGTCCTGCCGGAAGGGGACCAGATAGATGTACTTCCGGGCCATCAGCTGCCCCAGGTTCCGGGCCGAGACGGCCAGCCCGTCGTTGGTAGAGGGAGCCAGCAGGATGGGGCGGCAGTTGCGCAGGTGGGCCTTGGCGGCCAGGGTGACGGTGGTGTCGGCGATGCCGCAGGCCAGCTTGCCCAGGGTGCTGCCGGTGCAGGGGGCGATGATCAGCAGGTCCAGCAGGCCCTTGGGGCCGATGGGCTCCGCCTCCTTCTGGGTGGCGATCACCCGGTGGTCGCAGATGCGCTCCATCTCCCGCATCAGGTCGTGGGCGGTGCCAAACCGGGTGTCGGTGTCTGCCACCACCTCAGAGACGATGGGGATGACATGGTCATACCGGGCCTTCACCGCCTCCAGGGCCTCCATGGCCCTGTGGTGGGTGCAGAAGGAGCCGCACACCGCAAATCCCACAGTTTTATGTTCCATATTGCAGCCTTCCTTTCTAGATATCACACGTCCAGCTCGTGGAGCATGTTGTAGATGGTGCTCCGAATGGCGCCGCCAGCGGTGACAGGGGCCACCTTGCCGGGGAGGGACAGGGCCCAGATCACCTGACGTCCCAGGCGGTCGGCGGCCTTGCGGTCCACCCCGCCGGGCTTGGAGGCCAGGTCGATGATGAGGCAGTCGGGCCGCAGATCTTTCAGTTCCGTCTCCCCCAGTACCGGGGCGGGGACGGTGTTGACCACCAGATCGTAGCCGCACAGCCAGCCGTCCAGACCGCCGATCTGCTCTGCGCCGTAGCCCTCGCTCTCCGCCAGAGCCAGCTGCTCATATCGCCGGGCGGCCACGCTGACCCGGGCTCCCAGGGCGGCGAAGCGCCGGGCCGCGGCCTGCCCAACCCGGCCGAAGCCGGTGATGAGCACCCGAGCCCCGTGGATGGTGACAGGCATCTGCTCCATAGCCAGCTGGACCGCCCCCTCCGCCGTGGGGACTGCGTTGGCCACCGCCAGCTCCTCCCGGGCGAAGTAGTCCCGAAGGATCAGCCCCCGGGCGTCAGCCATAGCGGCGGAGACCGGGTCTACCCGGCCGCCGCACAGGATCTGGGGGGGTGAGAGGGCATCCAGCAGAGAGGCCAGGGGAAGGGCAGAGCGGGTAAGGGGGGTGTTGACCATCCCCTCGGCCCCGGCCACCGGGAGAGGGAGGACCACGCAGTCTGCCCGGCCGATCCCGTCCAGCGAGTCGGCCAGGGTCAGGTTTTCCGTGGGCGTGACCACGCTGCCGCTCAGGGCGTAAGTATGGACGCGGTGGCCGTCCTCCGCCAGCAGGCGGGCCAGACAGGCTTGGCGCAGGTCCCCGCCCAGCACCCAGAAATTCAGTTCACGTTTCATGGCGTCAGCCTCCATTCTTTGCTGGTCCAGTCTATGACGGGGGAGAAAAGGGGGTTCCGGGGCCGGAGAGTGGCTGTCAGGGCCCTCTTGCTGGGAAAGTAAAAAATGCGGAGCGGGGCGCGGTATTTTCCGTGGGCTTTCCCGGGGATTTTCTTTGCAATGCGGGGGTATTTTGCTATAATATACTATCTATCGGTATGGACAGATCCAAAATCTTCCGACATCCACGGGGGAGGGACCGCTCTCCCACGGAGACGAGGTGTGTGTTTGTACTTAAAAGCATTGGAGACCAGCACCTGCGCGCTGTGTCCGTTTTACCCAAGCCGCCCGTCTGGCGCTCAGCGTTCTTCAGGAGGGGCGGACATTATCATCCAACAGATGGCGAGGCGCAGGAAATCACCGAAACGATGAAAGCCGCCGATCAAATGACATGGAGCGGTAAGATGAACAATATCCGAGCCGGTGCAATGGAAGTTGTAGACAAGGAGATCATATGCACATAAAGTGAAGTGACAGCGGAGCAATGCCCCTTTTATCGTATTCCTGAGGTGTTGGCTCACCCGACCCGATTTCTGGTGGCTGACAGCAGATGCAGAAATCCTATATGCTCTGACGACAGACCGCATGGGGCCATGCCTGATTATCCCTGTTTGTTGAGTGTGGTATGCAGCCCATGAGCCGGTGCGTCTTTACTGGAAGGGCTGAGATAACAGTTCTTGGAAGAGACTGTATTCAAAAACTGATGCCAGCTATCCACATACCGCTCATACTGAGAGCGCTGCGTGTGTGTTTTGCCATGCCAGGTGCATTCCTGCGCTGTATAAAACTGGTTCCAGTAGTGATTTATAGAAACACCCCAGCGGGGTATCTTGGGATGTGGTTGCCCAGCCCTTGCGGTGGCTTCTGTCAGGCCCAAAGCGCACAGTACCTAAACCCGCAGTTCCCCGACTTCACAGACTGTTCTGTAGACGGATTATATGAGTGTGCCGCCCTGACCCAGTGGTTCTGGAGTCGAGCAGAAGAGGCTGGAGGGCGCTTTGACCGCCGCAATGGCTGCCCCAATTACCAGAAGACGTTGCGGGCGGTGCGGAGGGACTGAGAAAAACTATGATCTGATGGAATTGATACAGTTTTCTCTCATCAAATCCGTCAGTGCTGACGGCTTTGAGAGAGCCAGTCACAAAATACAGATTTCAGTCTGAGACAGAAAAATGGAATAAATAAAAAGTTACCGAGAACCGCAGCTCCGGGGTTCTCGGTAACTTTTTATTTGCCTTCATTTTTGAAAACTATTCTGCGACAAAGCCTTTTCTTTTGAAGCTGTCAATCGACCTGCTGGCGAAAGGCTCCGGAGGAGAAGGGTATGAAAGAAAACCATCTGGCTCTTTTCTGCAGAGTGAGTAAAGGGAGCCGAACATCCCTCACCTTTTGCTGTGCTTATTCTGACAGTGATACAGTGCTGAAGTTTGCGATTTGCTGCTCCATGGCAGTGAGACAAACGCATTGTTTCGCTCTTAACGACGGGCTGGATCATTTTTCTTCAAATATTTCGACACTGTACTATACAGCAGATCCATCTCAACAGGCTTCGAGATGTGAGCATTCATTCCGGCCTCCAAAGCGTCACGCACATCCTGAGCAAACGCATTTGCCGTCATCGCAAAGATGGGGATGGATGCTGCGTCTGGATGAGCGAGCTTCCGAATTTCTCTCGCTGCCTCATAGCCATTCATCACCGGCATCTGTATGTCCATGAAAATTGCATCGTATGTTCCCGGCTCAGACTGATCGAACTCGTTGACCGCCTGAAGGCCGTCACACCTAAGTGTAAATGTGGCTCCCCACATTTGAAGCAGCTCTCCCAGTATCTCAGAATTGATCTCATTGTCCTCTACCAGCAGGAAATGATAGCCGGACAAGTCACCAGGCTCCACCTCAACGGGCACATCCCGGCAGTATTGTTCCTGATCAGAGGGAAGATCAAATTCCAGTTCCACCTCAAACTTTGTCCCTTGCCCCAGCTTGCTTTCCACTTGGATCGTGCCGCCCATCAAATCGACCAGTCCCTTGGTGATGCTCAATCCCAGGCCGGTCCCTTCCACCTTGGAGACCTTTTTGCTCCGGTTAAATGGTTCGAACAGTCGGTTGAGGAATTCATCACTGATGCCGATTCCGGTATCCTGAACTGTGAACCGGTAGCGTACGCATCCGTGCCTCTCTGCATTGATCTCCTCAACACGGAAGATGACCATACCGCCCTCCAATGTGAACTTGAAGGCATTGCTCAGAAGATTGATCAAGATCTGCTTGATTCTCAGCGCATCGCCGGTAAATTTGATATGCTGGAACACACTCGTCTCAATTTTGAAGCACAGGCCTATGTTTTCCGCCTGAGAGGTCATAATAGAGGATATATTTCCAATCAGCTCCTCAATATGGATCGTTTGAAGGTTCAGATGTATTTTAGACTGTTCGATCTGGCTCATATCCAGAATGTCATTGATCAGGCTGAGTAAATGCTGGGATGACACAGAGATCTTGTACAGATAATCCTTCAGTTTGTCGGTGTTATCCAGGTTCGCAAGGGCCAGGGTCGTCATACCAACGATCGCATTCATGGGCGTACGGATGTCGTGGCTCATCGAGGAGAGAAAATCACTTTTCACCTTACTCGCGTTTTCCGCTTCGCGCAGTGCTCTTTCAAGCTCTTCCTTTGCCTTTCGCTCCGCGTTCAAGACGTCCGTTACATCCGCCCGGATGAAGCAGACCCGTCCAAGCCGCAGATCGATGGCCGAAATGTGCATTTTTTTCGTTCGGATCTCACCGGCGGCATTGTACACAGAAAAGATGAAGGAGTAGCTTCCCTGCTCTTTTAACCGTTCCAGCATCGTGGCAGGATCCAGCATCTTTTCTACATATCCCTCTTCGCCCCAGTCCTCCACAAGCGTCTCTCCCACGACTTTCCGGATGCGCTCAGAATTACAGCCTGTCATCTCAGGGATATTGTCATCTCCACCGCTCACGATCTCATATTGGTCGGTAAGAAGATCCACATCCGCCACCAAGTCATATTTCGTAGAGGACAGCGTTAAAAATATCTTATCTCGTATCGTCTCCTTCGTGATGTCCGTCACAGTCAGGATACCAGTAATATCTCCTGTATCCGGCATCTCTACTAAACGCACCTTAAATTGGACATATCTTCCGGCACGCTGCTTCGGGAGGTCGATAAAGCAGGGCATGACGATTTCTCTGTCGCCGGCGGCATAGGCTCTTTAAGACGGTTTGTTCAAATATTTGGAGTAAAAGGTCTTTCGCTCCTCCTGATCGACGATCAGAGTCCCCAGCCCTGTGAAAAAATTTTCCCGCTCCGAACCAAACAGAGAAAGAAGGTCGGAGTCTGTGTGGTCCACGATCTCAAGGATCTGATTTTTTGTAATGTTACAGTGTCCAAGAATCAAAGCATCCGGTCCAGCCAACTGATAGTGCTGGTGTATCTGCTCCTGATACTGCTGGCGCAGCTGCTCCTTGACCTTTTTTTCTGCGGTCACATCGTGATAATCGGCATAGACCCTTACACAGTCGCCGTCGCACTGAATGACAGACACCTTGGTCTTGACCCAGATGTACTCCCCGTTTCCCTTTTGCAGGCGATACTCAAGCTCATATTTCTCGCGTTTTTCGCTGATACAGCGATCCAGATTCTCACGAACGAACGCCTGATCGTCCGGATGCACGCCGGCAAGGGCGCTCTCCTGATACATGGCCCAGGCGTCCTCATGGCGCATACCCAGCATTTCTGAAAAGCCTTCTGAGAGATACTCCGGTTTGATGCTTCCGTCTACATCATGTCGGATCACGGCCATGCCGCCGGGAAGATATTTCACCGCAGTCTGAAAATACTGCTCCAGCCGCTCCTTTGCCCTGCGTTCTTTCAGTTCCTCAGTCGTATCGCGTACATATTTGATGTACGCCGGGGTCCCATTCCAGTCTGTTACCCGGGTCCTCGTCGTATAGGTCCTTCCGTTCAGTTCGTGGACTTCCACACCTTCCGATTGTGCAGACGCGCCTGAATACAGGGAGCAGAACTCACATGGTTCTGTTCTGCCGTGCAGCACCTCGTAGCATTTCCCGGCTGGGAAGGCGCTCTGTGCTCCGCCCCTGGATTTCAGGCTGTTGGCATACAGGAGGTCGTAGTTTTCCGAATCGATCACATAAATATCGTCCGCCGATTCACTGACAATGTGCTGAAACAGCTGGACCTCCGGAGATAGTCCGGAGAACAGCACCTGGAACTCCTCTCCCACCATCCATCCCACCAGATGACACCAGATCTGACGCCCGCCCTTGCTTTTCAGCCAGAAATGCGTGCTGAGCTCTGTATGCTCTTCCCGCGCCACGCGCAAGGCTTGTTCCACCTGCTCCCGGTCGCACTCGCAAACGATCTGCAGGGCGTTTCCACGGGTAAGCGCTTCAAATTCCGACCGATCGCCGCAGATCAGCTTTACAAGCGTATCAGAGCAATACTGAAACACAAATTTGTCCGTGGACCCGTCATAGACAGCAAGGCCTCCGTGGAGCGCATCGATCCCTCTGTTTTGATTCTGATTCATAAACGATCCTTCCTGCCTCTCAGTTTTCACGTCGGATGTGGAGTTTTTCAACGCGCATACCTCTGGACACAGAGCCACGCGCATCGTCTTTTTGTCGACCTGCTTACCGGCCGCTGAACCCACAGGAAAGCGTCAAAGGGAGGCTCACGGCAGGACCTCGTTGAATACCTGGTCGATCCGGCTGTGCAGCGTCTGCAAGGTCTTTTGTAAGTGCTGGTTCTCCGCTTTCAGATCCTGGATAAACAGCTGGCGCTTGATCTTCAGCCGCAGCAGCTCTGCATTCACAGGCTTCTGAAGAAAGTCTGACGCTCCGTTGGTAAAGCCCTCCAGTTCAATATCCACGCCCTCCAGGCTGGTCAGGAAGATCACGGATATATTGGACCAGTTTTCAGATTTTTTCAGCACCTTGAGCAGGTCCATGCCGCTGACGCCCGGCATCACCATATCCAGCAGGATCAGATTCAAATCTGGCGAACGCTGAAGCTCGCCCAGGGCCTCTACTCCAGTATTGGCGCTGACCACCTCAAATTCTGGCTCCAGCAGAGCCTTGACGATGGCCACACTGGTCACATCGTCGTCTACGATCATGATTTTTTTCATCCGCGTTCCTTCTTTCAACCGGTTTGTTCCGCTAGGAACTGGGTGATGCTCTGGGTGACCCTGCGGTACTCCTGGGTAAGTTGGCGTTGATAAGTTGTCAGCTCACTAGGGGGCACAGCGGTTCTGATCTGCTCCAGATATTCGGCAGACAGCTGGCGCAGCGGCTCGATACCCAGATTAGCAGTCAGGCCCTTCAACGTGTGAACATGGCGCTCCAACGCCTTCATGTCACGAATATCATAGGCATGGGCCAGGGCGCTGAAGGTCGGGTCCTGTGGAAATTTCAGGATAAAGCGCCTCAAAATCGACTCCATTCCTCCCAATCTGGCCACAGTTGCCGGTGCATCTACCCCGATTCGCTCCAGCAGTTCATGAAATTCCATACAGTGTCACTCGCTTTCTAACAATCGAGCTGCGCTCTCTTCGCAGAGCATTTGAACCCGATGTCTGCTCACAGTTTGTCTTTATCTAATTGTAACAGTATTTTTACGATCTGTATAGATAGGAAATCTCAAATTCTACAAAAAGTTACAGTATGTCTACAAGGGAGGAGACGAGATTGTTCTGCATAAAAATGATCCGGCCCTGTACGGAAGCGCACTCCACAGATCTAACTTAAGAGTATGGCATTGATAATTGAACAAGATATACCGGCCAAAGGCAAAAGGAGTATTGATTTTCAGATAAAATTATGTTGCACATATATCACCTATCACCGAGCTCATTTGCGCTTCTGATGATCTTAAGACAGTACAATATCTGGAAGGTCATGAAAACAGCAAAATAACAGCGGACTTTGCATTAAGGTGAAGTACAGTAAACCACATCACTTCCCTCGTGTTTACCGGAGAATGTTATAATTGATGTAAGCACCGAATGACCGTGAGGCTGTGCGGTGTGTTTTGCTGTCAGCCTTTCGGGTAAGCCTCCACGATACATCCCTCCATCTCCCGGTTGTGTCCCAGCACCCTGCGGAGCTTGGCCTCATCCAGCAGGCCGATGGAGCTGACGGTACGGAGGAGTTGGTTCAGGATGTTCCTGCTGCTGCGAACTTCATAGACCAGCGTTGGCATATCAACAGGAGGGGCTTCCTAGATGGCATCGCGGTTGATGCACTGCCGGATGAACCGCTTATGGGAGCCTCGCCTGCTGCTGTACTGGTCATTGAGACGGGAGAGCTCCTTGTTAGACGGACAGATGACGATCTGGTTGCTCGCCTCAAAAGATATGGCACCCAAGGATATGCAGGAGCTGCTGGACAAGGCAGCCTGCGGGGAGTAAAAGTGTTCCCCTGTTTCAGCCTGTAAGGTCAAAAACAAGGGAAACTATATAAGACTCAAACATTGATATTATAAGCGATTATCGCTCACTATGGGGATTTAAAACTGACTCTGCCTGGCTCAGATGATAACAAACAAATATTCGGTCCGGTCCGGGGGCTGAGATTCTAATTGAGAGGCTCGCAATTTTGGACGCAAAGTGCGCGCTGGCGCCGACTTTTACAACAGAGACGTTCCTCCATGAACTTTTGATGCGAAATGTCAATGACCATGCCAGTGAGAAGCATGTCCCCTTGCTGCTCGGAAAAGGAGCCATTCATCAACAGCCATACGACCTCCCCATCGGGACGAACTACACGATATTCTAAGCTGATCGTTGACTCCCTCTGTTTTATGGCGTTACGCAGCCGCTGCTCAATCCAGGGAATATCCGAGGGATGTACCAAGTGGATCGCTTGGTTATTTAATTTGTTGCGGAATGTCTCCCTTGTAAAGCCATGCAGAGCATAGTAGTGATCGTTCGCATAGATCAAGGTAAGATCCCGATCCGTTCTGGCACGGAAAATTCCGCCCATCGGACATTGAACGATGGACTCCAATTCAGCCTGCGCCTCCATTTGACCGGTGATGTCCAAGCATAAGCTGACCAGTACTGACGCGCCATTGGGTAAGACCGTCTGTACTCCTGTCTCTTTTACCCAGATATAGCCTTTGCCTCTGCACAGCATTCTATATGCCGTTGTATAGTTATTTCCAACGAGAAGGGCCTGTGCGATCTCTGCCTTTACATTTTCGCGGTCCTCTGGCCGAAGGCAATTGATCATGGCTTTCCCGACAGCGGCGATGAGATCCGTCTGGCTTGGATAATTCAAAAGAGACAGCATCTGTTCATCAATGTAATAGAGGGGGAAGCCCGGAGCATTATAAGTAATCATAATACCGCCGAACATACATTTGCTCAGCAAATCCAGCATTGCTTTTTCTATACAATGCTCAAGCTGTCTCTTCTCGTCAGGTTTATGAACGAAGCACTGCGAAGGGGCTGGCATTTTCAGATCACTCTTCATTCCCACATAACTCTCCCATATACATATTGAATAGGGCTCTCCTTACACTGCTGTTTTTTGAGAGACGGCACTTAATGCAGCCTGCCGGATCGTAGAGGTCAAAACTTTCATCTCAGCAAGGATCTCGTTGTATATCTCCGCACGGCATACGGACATATTATTGCATAAAGCTGTCTCTCTCTGATGTGAGTCCTGTTTCCACCGCAGAAACAAGACTTTGAGTTGATTGGAGCTTTGGGTATTGACGGGGTCCAGATAATGCCCCGCCAATTTCGAATCCCCGCGTGTCAGGGCACCCTCAAAAGCGTAGCGTATCCCGCGCTCTACCTGTGCGAAACTGGCTCCGTTCTGCTTGGCTATCTTTGCGTATAACGCACAGATCTTTCCGGAAAAATAGTAGGGATCTTTATCCATGAGTTCTAAAGCATCGTGAATATATATAAACCCTTTTGTATTGACCGGAATCCCTGCGCGCAGCAGAGTATCCGCGATTTCATCGTATATCATAATAAATATCCTTTCAATGATAGATTGCCCAGCCGTTCCTATGGGGGCCACGTACATTTCCTGGTTGACAAGCGCTGTCTTTTGCTTTAGTATTATCGATATACTTAAATATGCCGTTCGTGGTACATATGTCCATGTAACACGTTCAGCACCCTTAGCTTACAACAAATATCTTTGAAAGTTAACCAATTTTTACAAATTTCTTGTTATCCTCTTTTTGCGGGCAAGAGATTTGTGAGGCAGAAAATGGGGATTGTAGCGTCTGATAAGGAGGACCTCACATGAGCCTGGGAGATAGATTACGGCAGAGGAGACAGGAAATGGGCCTCACCAGGCCCCAGCTGGCGGCTAAAATATGCGTGACTCCCTCAGCGATTGCCAATTACGAAAATGGTATCAGCACCCCGAAACCTGATATCCTGATTTCCCTAATCAATGTGTTGGAGGTCGATGCCAATTATATTTACTCCGATTATCTTGGACATAGCCAAGTAAGAAATCTTTATGACCAGGACCTGAATGCGGAAGAAATTGATTCTATTCAAAAATATAAAAAGCTTTCGGAAGAGGGAAAGCGGCTCGTTCGGCTGATTATCAATGAGGAATATGCCCGAACTATTACCAAGAGTCAGCTTACCCTCCCCTGCTATCTGCCTGGTGTGCGTAAGCTCCACACCGGATTTCTCATGCAAACGAAATTGGGCAGCGCGCACATCATGCAAAAAGATCTGCCTGACGGAACCGATTTTTGCTTTCAAATTCAAGTAGATCAATATCTGCCTGTCTTTCGAAAATTTGATATTCTGGCACTCCAGAGAAGACAGGCACGGCACAATGAGATGGGGCTGTTCTGTCTCAATGGCATTTACTATATCCGTACCCTTTTCCAGGAGAAGGGAGAGTGCCGTCTTCGATCTCTAAATGTAATTGATGAGGATATTTTGGTGAAAGAAGCGGATGAATTCCACTGTATTGGTACGGTCCTTGGCCAAGTAAATGCCGTTTTGGAAACTTAAATGAACCCTGCTTTCCGAATGTTTTTGGCGAAAAGAAGGGATCTTCGTTGTGAAAAGCCTTGGGGCTTTTACTTTTTATGCAGATTTTTGATATTAGTAAGAACTTGTAAAATATAAATATAAAATTTTGTATTTGGCCTAACACTACATAAATATAGACAATGGAAGCTCAAAAATTGCACCACATAGACAAGAAAAGGCCCATCAAAAAGGCTGGCGCTCTCTGCCTGCCCTCTACAAACAGGTATCCCCCATCTATAATGGAGCCATGAGGCAGCTAGAGGGCGGGAGATATATACTGAGTGGCGGCCTGTGAGGATGAGCGTGATGCCTAGGAGCAGATCTGCGACCTGTGCCGCGAGATTCTCACCGGGTTTAAGTCGGAGCACACCATCTCTGCCTTGTCCAGCGCCGGGGAGCTGGCCGCCGCGCTGGACGGCGGGGAGCGGTTTGAACTTCTTCTATATGGATATCCTGATGGAGGCCGGACAGGAATGGAACTGGCCTGAGATCCGCGGGCAGAGAATGAACAGACCAGCATCCTCTTCATCGCCAGCAGCCAGGAATGCCTCAAGGACGGCTACTCCGTCCGCCCTATCCAGTACCTCTACAAACCGGTGGACCGGGCGGAGCTGGCTCAGGCCATGGAGACAGATTTCCGTCTGCACCACCGACCGGACCGGGTGACCCTGCGGCTGGGCAGCAAGACATCGGTGCTGCCGCTGGATACCCTGCTCTATGCCAAAAGCCAGAGCCACGGCACGGTGGCCGCCTTTCCCAACGGCCAGCTGCGGAAGCACAGCAGTGCCGCCGCCACTGCCGCGCACAGCAGGAAAAAAGAAGCATTCATGATCGTATTCGCTTCACGGCGCAGTCCTCCTATCCTCTTTTGTTTGGTATGATTGTACCAAGATGCTGGGCAAGTCCTCATAGTTCCTTCTGGCAGCGACACCTATACCTTCTATATTTCCCTTGGAGCCAACCAGCGCCTGAACACTCCGTCACCTTCTCCTGGCGGGCCATAAGCGGCAGTGTCCAAGTGGAGGGCGGGGCAAAAAACGTGACCCTGGATGGTACTTTCGCGCTGGGAGTAACTGCTGACCGCAGCTCCTTACTGACGAAGGGCAACGGGACCTTTATGGTACAGGTCTACGACCTGGAAAACGCCCCCTTTGAAAACGGCGCCGACCGCTGGGAGCAGAGGGTGACGGTGGAGGTGGACAATCTGGCGGTCTATGCCAAGAAAGCGATGGATACTGCTACTAAATAGAAAATTTCATGCCAGAGAAGCAGATGGGTGTATTTCCTGTCCTGCAGCTTTTTATAAAGTAAAGGGTGCTTCGCCCTCCGAAGTCTTATCTAGCCTTACCAGATTCCCCCCGCGCTGTTTGCAGCTCTTGCCATCAGCCACCCGGTCACAGTACCGGGGGGCCTTTTTCATTTTCGGAATGAAATATTTCCAGCACTAGTTACATCGACTGACCTGCTGGCTGTTCTGTTCGGAGTAAAGTGTCAGAACCAACGGCCGAAAATCCAGCAAACTACGCAGCCGGAACAGCCGTTTTTTCTGCGAAGGCAACTTTGTCGGGCCACAGACCACCCGTACGATATCGGCGTAAACTGCTCGCAAATTTTCGCACTGCTCGACCAATATTTATTTTTTGTTGAAATTATATTGACAATTTGTTGAGATATCATTATAATTACCCCATTACCAATGAGACACAGAAAAGGGGACTGACCATGCGTCAAGAGGAGGCGTTCGAGTTTCTCTGCCGTCTGGCCCAGGGGATTGCCAGTATGTTTGGCGACAGCTGTGAAACGGTAGTCCATGAGATGGAGGGTGAGCGGATGAAGAATCTGGTGATTTTCAATGGTCACGTCTCCGGACGCAGCGCCGGCTCCACGTTGAGTATTTATGGAAGGGATACCATCCAGGATGACCCGGAAGGGACCAGTCTGGATCAGGATTTCCTGAACCAGATGGTAGTGACCCCCAGCGGGAAGAATATCAAATCCTCTACTTTCCACCTGCGGGGCGAGGGGTACCATTATGCCCTTGGCATCAACTATGATGTCTCGGTGATGGGGGCGATGCGCCGCCTGCTGGAGAACTTTACCGAGTCCTCTGGCAGCCTATTGGACTCTATCTCAGAGGACCGCTCTGATTTGGATGCCATCTTCGATGCCTGCCAGGCCAAACTGGACAAGCCCATGTCTCAGATGCGCAAGGGCGACCGAATGGCGCTGGTGGCCCTGCTGAAAGAGAAGGGGATTTTCCACCTGCAGCGCAGCGTCCCCTATGTGGCCGAGCGTATGGGTGTATCCAAATATACGATTTACAACTACCTCAATGAGTTGGAGTACATTTAATGAAGCAGACCATAATGCTGGAGAAGGGGAGACGCCCATGACAATTGTAGAGGCCGCAGAAGTCCGCCAGCGGCTGACCATGCCTGTGTGTATCAACCTGATGCGCACCAGCCTGCGGGAGCTGGAGGCCGGGAATTACACCCAGCCGCTGCGCTCCATTGCCCTGCTGCCAGGCGGAGAGAAGTTTGGGTTTATGCCGGCCTGTTTGGGGGACTGCTTTGGAGCCAAAGTGCTTTCAGCGTTTCCCCAGAATGCAGGAACCAAATACCCATCCCACATCGGCTATGTGCTGCTATTTGAGGGAGAACACGGCAGCTTCCTGGGGATGGCCGACGCGGCGGTCATTACTGAGATCCGTACCGGCGCGGTCTCCGGCGTTGCCACCGACCTGCTGGCCCGGCCCGATGCCCACCGCCTAGCCATTATCGGGGCGGGAGCACAAGGACGGTCTCACTTGGCCGCCATGACCGTTGTGCGGGATATCCATTCCGTGACCGTCTATGATCAAAACACTCAGACGGCCCGCCGCTACTGTCAGGAGATGGAGGAAAAATTTGGTATTCCGGTCACCGCTGCAGACAGTGTCCGGGAGGCGGTATGCGACGCTGACATCGTCTGCACCGTAACGCCCAGTCGGGAGCCATATTTGGAGAGCGACTGGATTGCCCCCGGCACCCATATCAACGCCGTGGGCGCTTTCACGCCCACCACCCGAGAGGTCACCAGTACTCTGGTGGCCAAAGCCAGACTGTACGCCGATCAGGTGGAGGCCATGCGCAAGGAGTGCGGTGAATATCTGGTCCCCCTGCAGGAGGGACTGATCGGTCCGGACCACATTGTGGGCTCTCTGGGCGACGTGCTGCTGGGGCGTGTCCCGGGCCGGAGCAGCGGGGAAGAGATTACTCTGTTTGACGCGCTGGGCCTGGCCGTGGAGGATGTGGCCTGTGTCAAGTATCTGTGCGGCGGAAGCCGCAGCTGAATGGCTGGCCCCATGACCCGACAACAATAAATTTATCTGAGGAAGAAGGAAACCGCCATGAAAAAATGCATTGCCCTGCTTCTGACCGGTGTGATGCTGCTGGGCCTCCTGTCCGGCTGCAACACCTACCAAAATGATGACAGCGCCTCCAGCGCCGGAAGCACCTCAAACACGGCAGATGGAGTCAGCGCCGACTTCACCATGGCCTACAATGGTGTGGTGACTCTGAACCCCATTATGAGCCAGAGCTCCAACGATTTTAACCTTTTCTATCTGACCCAGATCCAGTTGGTGCGCTTCTACGGCGATGAGCTGCAGTACGACGCTGCCGAGCGTTACGAGGTCAGCGATGACTATACCGTCTACACCTTCCACCTGCGGGACGGCCTGAAGTGGTCGGACGGCCAGGCGCTTACCGCCCACGACTTTGAGTACGGCGCCTACTGTCTGCTGAATCCCGACATGGGCAGCCCGGCGGCATACAGCTGGTTTGCCATCAAGAACGCCTCGGCCTATAATTCCCGCGAGATCACCGATTGGGCCGAGGTGGGCGTGAAAGCCCTGGACGACCTGACCCTGGAGATCACCCTGGAGCGGCCGCTCAACTCCTTTGACCGCACCATTGCTGTGCGCGGCCTGTACCCCCTGCGCCAGGATTTTGTGGAGCAGGTAGGCAGTCAGCAGCTGGGCTCATCGCCGGAGACCATGCTGTTCTCCGGCCCGTACATCATCACCGACTGGGTGCTGGAGAGCTCCATGGAGCTGAAAAAGAATGATCTCTACTGGGACAGTGCCAATTCCTTCCCCACCCAGAACCTGCACTTCATCGAGGTGGAGGATGACAACACTAAGGTGGCCATGTTCGAAAATGGCGAGGTGGACGCCATTGAGCAGATCTCCAGCCAGTATTTTGGACACCTGAATGAGTACCTGAACTCCTTTGTGGGCGGCGGCATTATGTTCCTGTGGATCAATCAACAGGGTACTAGTCCGGAGACCGCCGCACTGTTGAGCAATCAGAACTTTCGTCAGGCCCTGAACTATGGCTTCGACCGTTCCGCCACCGTCAATGCGGTAAACCCCGGTTATAAAGCCTATAACCGACTGGTGGACTCCAACTTTGCCGGTCCCGACGGCGGCAAGTTTGTGGATGAGTACCCGGTGGAAACGGTGCCTCTGTCCGGCGACGTGGATAAGGCCAAGGAGTATCTGGCCGCGGCCATGGAAGAGTTGGGCTACTCTGATGTCTCTCAGCTGCCCCAGCTGGAGCTGATCACCTGGGATACCTCGGAGCAGAAGCTGCTGCTGGAGACCATCATCGACCAGTGGAAGCAGAATTTGGGCCTGGAGAATATCCAGCTGACCCAGTATGTGATTGGCACTGCCATTGGCAGCTTCTACGACCTGAGTTATGATTTGTTTGCCATTACCTGGGAAACTGACGTGCTGCCCACCGACATTATGGAGGCCATGGTCACTGGCGGCGAGGTCAATTACGGCATCTGGAGCGATGCCCAGTTTGACTCCCTGGTGGAGCAGGCCATCAACGAGCTGGAGCCCGACAAGCAGGCGGAGCTCACCGCCCAGGCCGAGCAGATCTTCCTGGACAATGCGGCCATCCTGCCCCTGTATGAAAACGGCGTGACCGGCGCAGTGCAATCCTATGTGGAGGGCTTCCAGATGTCCGCCACCAGCTCCGGTTATCAGTTCAATCACCTGGTGGTACACAAGTAAACAAGTAGTTTTGCGCAGCGGGGAGCGCGGCGGCTTTTCAGGCCCCGTCTCCCCGCGTATCGTTCTTCGAAAGGAGACCCGCCTTGAAACGATATATTCTAAAGCGGCTGGTGATCTCGATCATCACCATCTGGCTCATTGCCACATGCAGCTTCTTTCTGCTCCATGCCCTGCCGGGGACCCCCTTCGGCACCACGCAGCTGATGAGCCAGGAGATGCGGGACAAGATGATGGCCTACTATGGGCTGGACCGCCCGCCCCTGGAGCAGTACCTGACCTTTCTGTCCAACCTGATTCGGGGTGATTTCGGCTACTCGCTGAAATATGTAGGGCAGTCGGTCAACGGCATCATTGCCCAGACCTTCCCGGTGTCGGCGCAGCTGGGGCTGCAGGCATATCTGCTCAGCTTCCCCATCGGGATCTTTTTCGGCATTATTGCCGCCCGGCGGCGGGGCCGTCCCCTGGACTATGCTCTGGTGGGCTTCTCCGTGCTGGGCGTGTCGGTGCCGGTATTTATTCTGGCATCCCTGCTGCAATATGTATTTGCCACCGAACTGGGGTGGTTCCCGGTGGCCCAGTGGAAGGGCTTTGCCTACACCATCCTGCCCACACTGACCCTGGCCATCGGCTCCATCGCCGGAAAAACCCGCAATATGCGCACGCTGATGCTGGAGGTCATTTCGGAGGACTACGTCAAGACTGCCAAGGCCAAGGGCCTCTCCTCTGCCCGGATCGTCTGGAGCCACCAGATCCGCAACGCCATCATCCCCATGATCCCCTCCCTGGGCATGGAGATCGTGACCATCCTGATGGGATCCTTTGTGGTGGAGCAGATTTTTGCCATCCCGGGTATCGGCGCGTATTTTGTCCAATCGATCCAGAGCCTGGACTACACCATGACCCTGGGCTTAACGGTATTCTTCGGTGTGTTTGTGGTCAGCGCCAACTTTGTGATCGATTTGATTTACGGCCTTGTGGACCCGCGGATCCGGGTTGCGAAATGAGGTGCATTCAATGAACAAACCCGCTTCCTCTCTGACCGAGCAGGATTTTGTCCGTCTGCCCGCTGACCGAAGCATGGCCGACGCCATAGTGCGCCCCAGTGTCAGCTACTGGCGGGACGTGTTGCGCCGTATTCGGTCCGACAAAGTCGCCATAGTCAGTCTGACCTTCCTTGTCATCATCATCCTGATGGCCATTTTTGCCCCCATACTTTCTCCTTACGGCTATGAGACCACCGATCTGCTCCACACCAACCAGCCTCCCAGTGTCGAGCACTGGTTCGGCACCGACGCCGGAGGCCGGGATCTGTGGACCCGGGTCTGGGTGGGGGCACGGATCTCCCTGATTATCGGTCTGGGCGGCGCCATTGTGCCCCAGATCATCGGCATCTTTTTGGGCGGCCTGTCCGGCTTTTTCGGCGGCTGGGTGGATATGCTCATCATGCGCATCATTGACGTGGGCGTGTGCATCCCATCGCTGGTGTATGTGACCCTGATTATGCTCTGGCTGGACGCGGGCCCCGTGGCCATCATCATCGCCATTGCCATTACGGGTTGGATGGACTCGGCCCGCGTCGTCCGGGGCCGGATGCTCCAGTTTAAAAACCGGGAGTTTGTCCTGGCTGCCAGCACTCTGGGGGCCTCCCCCATCCGCATTATTTTCCGGCACATCCTGCCCAATATCCTGGGCCAGCAGGTGGTCAACATCTCCTCTGCCATCCCGGCGGCCATTTTCCTGGAGGCATACCTGAGCTTTATCGGCCTGGGCATCAAATCCCCCATGACGTCCTGGGGTCAGCTGTGCCAGGTGGGCTCGGAGTTTTACCGCCTCTACCCCTACCAGCTGTTTATTCCCGGCGTGTTTATCAGCGTGACCATTTTGGCATTTTATCTGTTCGGCAACTGTCTGCGCGATGCGCTGGACCCCCATCTGAGGGACTAAAGGAGGCACCTTATGACGAACCATCTTTTGGACGTGCAGGACCTGCATGTCTCCTTTGACACCCACGCCGGCGAAGTCCAGGCGGTACGGGGCGTCAGCTTCTGGCTGGATGCGGGTGAGACGCTGAGCATTGTGGGCGAGTCCGGCTGCGGCAAGTCGGTGACCATCCAAACCATTATGAAGCTGCTGCCCTCCCCTCCATCCCAAATCAAGTCGGGCGCCATCACCTACCAGGGCACCGACATCACCCATTTGAGCGACAAAGCTATGGAGTCCTACCGGGGCAAGGAATTTTCCATGATTTTTCAGGATTCTATGACCAGCCTGAACCCAACCATGCGGGTGGGACGGCAGATGTGCGAGGGTATTTTGCGCCATCAGAGGGTGTCCCGCCAGGAGGCCCAGCAGATTTCGGCAGAGCTGCTGGGGCAGGTGGGCCTGCCCAACCCGGAGCTGGTGGCAAAGCGCTACCCCCATACCATGTCCGGTGGTCAGCGTCAACGGGTCATGATTGCCATGGCTATGGCCTGCAATCCCAAGATTCTCTTTGCCGACGAGCCCACCACCGCCCTGGACGTGACGATGCAGGCGCAGATCTTGGATCTGATGAACCACCTGAAGGAGAAGCGAGGGACCTCCATACTGCTCATTACCCATGATTTGGGCGTAGTGGCCAAGATGGCCGACCGGATCGCCGTGATGTATGCGGGCAAGATCGTGGAGTACGGCGACGCGCGGCAGGTATTTTACCGCCCCAGCCACCCCTATACCTGGGGGCTTCTGGGGGCCATGCCCAACCTGATCCAGGACGTGAAGAGTGAGCTGTACGCCATTCCTGGCACGCCGCCCGATCTGTATGCCCCGCCCAAGGGGTGCGCCTTTGCGGCCCGGTGTCCCTACGCCATGGAGGCGTGCTTGAAGGAAGATCCCCCGGAATTTGCCTGCGGTCAGGGCCACGGCTCCCGCTGCTGGCTGCTGGACCCAAGGGCACCCGATGTAACGCCGCCGGAGGGCATTCCGCCCCTGCCGAAAGGAGGCAGTGATCATGTCTGATGCAATTCTCCAGGTTTCCAACTTGGAAAAACACTTCCGTGTAGGCCGGGGCAAGATCCTGCGGGCGGTGGACAATGTATCCTTTGCCATCCAGCGGGGCAAGACCCTGGGACTGGTGGGCGAGTCCGGCTGCGGCAAGACCACCGTGGGCCGCACCCTGCTGCGTATCTATGAGCCGGACGGGGGCACCATCGTGTTTGACGGCCAGGACATCAGTAAGGTGACCCGGGCCCAGGCCAAGGCCCTGACTCGAAAGATGCAGATGATCTTTCAGGACCCCTACGCCTCTCTGAATCCCTTTTTCACCGTAGGCGAGATCATCGCGGAGGGCCTGGAGCTGCATAAGCTTTGCGCCAATGCCAAGGAGCGGCGGGAGCGGGTGTATGAGCTGCTGAACATGGTAGGCCTCAGCAAGGAGCACGCCAACCGATTCCCCCATGAGTTCTCCGGCGGCCAGCGCCAGCGGGTGGGTATCGCCCGGGCGCTGGCATTGAACCCGGAATTTATCGTCTGTGATGAGCCCATCTCCGCCCTGGATGTGTCCATCCAGGCCCAGGTGGTCAATATGCTGATGAAGTTTCAGCGGGAGCTGGGACTTACTTACCTGTTTATTGCCCACGATCTGTCCATGGTCCGCCACATCGCCGATGAGACGGCTGTCATGTATCTGGGCACCATGGTGGAATACGGCCCTACGGAGGAGGTTTACGGCCATCCGGCCCATCCATATACCCAGGGTCTGCTCTCGGCAGTGCCGGTGGCCGACCCAGACTATGAAAAGACCCACCACCGCATCCCTATGGAGGGCGAGGTGCCCAGCCCCATCGACCCCAAACCGGGCTGCCGTTTCTGCGGCCGTTGTCCCCGGGCTACCGAGCAGTGCCGCACGCAGACGCCCGCGCCCAAGGACCTGAGCGGCGGACATTTTGCCGCTTGTCATCATCTGGATTAGGAGGAACACTACCAATGAATACAACAGAAATGGTTCAAATTGCCCTGGATCTGGCCCAACTGCAGGAACTGCCTCTGGATTCCTCCGTCTCGGTTCCAGGGGAGAATATCACCCGCGTGCTGGCGGGCATTGATATGGGTGCTGCCGAGCTGACTCTGGCCCGCCAGCTGGGCTATGACTGCGTGGCCAGGCACCATAACATGGTGCCCCGCCTGGGTAAGCTGGGAGAGCTGGTTGCCCAAAGCCACTATGAGAAGCTGGTACACTATGGTGTGCCCGTCAACGTAGCCCAAAAGCTGCTGGAGCACCGCAAGCGGGCTACGGAGATCATGTTTCACGGCTCCAACCTGGACGGGGGGCCGTCTGTGGCCCGGCTGCTGGGGATGCCATATCTGGGCCTGCACACCCCTGCCGACCTGCTGGGCGAGCGGATGGTGGAGGCGAAGGTGGACGAGGTCTATGAAGCCAATGACAACCCCACCGTCCAGGAGATCCTGGACAATTTAATGACCATCCGAGAGTATGCCCAAGCCCCCGAGGGCCAGCGCCCTGCCATCTGGGTGGGCGAAAAGGACAGCTACGCAGGAAAGACTGTGGTGGATTTTGCCGGCGGCCTGGGGGCGGAGCTGGACGAGCTGAAGGCGCTGATCACCGCCGGTGTGGGTACCTTTGTCTGCATGCACATGGACGCTGACATCGTCAAAGCCCTGCAGGAGGACAACCGCTGCAACGTGCTGTGCATGGGTCACATGGCCAGCGACTCCATTGGCTTTAACCAGATCCTGGACGCCTGGGAGGCTCGGGGCGTAGAGGTCACCCGCATCGGCGGGCTGGTCTGACAGGAGGCCCGCCATGGCATGGACTTTGATTCGGGGCGGGACTGTGGTAGACGGGACCGGCTCCCCGCCCTTCCAGGCCGATGTGTGCATCCGGGACGGCGTAATAGACGCCGTGGGCCCTGACCTCTCCGCCCCGGAGGGAGCCCAGGTGATGGATGCCGCAGGGAAACTGATTACCCCGGGATTTATCAACATGCACTCCCATTCCGATTGCTCCGCCGCCATGTACCCCAATATGGAGAGCACGCTGGGCCAGGGCATTACCACGGAATTTGCCGGACATTGCGGCCTGGGGGTCGCCCCAGTACAGCATAGTTGGCTCTACATGTTCCCAGAGAAAAAGGCATTCACCAAGGTCATGCCTGAGCCGCCTGGGGGTATTAACCCATACAACGCCTATCTCGTTCCCACTCAGCGGCTGCGGGAGCCCTTTGCCCAGACCTACGGTCAGGAGCTGGACTGGACTACTTATGGCCAGTTCCTGGAGCATCTGCGCCGAGTGGGGCTGGGTGCCAACCTGGCTGTGGTGGCCGGGCAGGCCCAGATCCGTCTGCAGGCCATGGGCACCGACTATCACCGGGACGCCACTGAGACGGAGATCGCCGCCATGGAGGGCGCCCTCAGCGAGGCCATGGATGGCGGCGCGCTGGGACTGAGTCTGGGCCTGGACTATGAGCCGGGCCTCTTTGCCGGGCGGGAGGAACTGCTGCGCCTGATGAAGCTGGTGGCTGCCCGGGGCGGCATCGTCACTGCTCACACCCGCAGCCGCAGCCACCCCTATTATGGCCATGCTCAGAGCTTCCTGGACGGTCTGCGGGAATTTTTGGACCTGGGACGGGAGAGCGGCGTCCGCATCCATGTCAGCCACATACAAAACGGCTACAACGTCACCCCGGCCCACGACGGTTTGATCCGTGCCGCCGTGGCCAAGACGCTGGAGGAGCTGGACCGAGCCCGGCAGGCGGGTGTAAACGTCACCTGGGATGTGATCCCCAAGTACGCCTATGGTCCCTTCCACTACCCTATGGCCGCCTCTCTGTTCCAACCCTACGTGGAGCGGTGTGGGGGCTGTGCCGCTTTTTCCCGGGCGTTGACCCTGCCTGACTTTCGGCGGCAGGTTGTTGAGGAGATCCGGACCGGACGCCATCCGTCTCAGGGGGTCTTTACCCGCTTTGATCCGCAGGCCGACCCAGCCTGGGACACCCGCTACCGGTTTACCCGTGTGCAGCGGGCAGGCTGTGTAGGCAAAACGATTCGAGAGGCAGCGCAGGGGGCAGACAGCCTGGAGCTGCTGCTGGATGTGCTGACCGAAGACCCCTACGCCGCTATGATTTCCCTGGGGCGCCGTCCGGAACATACCCCCGACCGGGACGCCTTTGTGGCCCGAACGGAGGCCACCATTGGTCTGGATACCTGGACCTTGGACTACGACGCGGCCCTGTCCGAGGGCGACCTGCCGCTGGAGTGCGGCTCGCCCGCCACATACGAGGGGATGACCGTGTTTCTGGAGACGGAGCGGGACAAGGGCGCTGCCATAGAAGAGACGATACGCAAGCTTACCGGCAATGCGGCCCGCACCCTGGGACTGACCGACCGGGGCTTTGTCTCCCAAGGTCTGGCTGCCGATCTGTTGGTACTGGACTGGGAGCATTTCTCTGCCAGGGAAAATCTTGCTGATCCCCGACATGGCCCGCAGGGACTGGACTATGTGCTGGTGGCCGGGCAGATCGCCGTGGACCACGGCGTCCATACCCATGTGCGCAGCGGCACGGTTCTGGGGCCTGAACATCGAAAGGGAGAGAACTGAGCTATGTCTTTTGACTTTCAAACTCTGGCCGACGCCATTGACTACGGCTTCGGCACCGGGTTCCGACCGGACTACACTGTGATGGCCGGGGCGCAGCTGCATGTAAAAACCGCCCCCTGCATTATCGATGCGCTGACCAGGTTTTCCCAGGCCGGTCTGTATGGCTGGACCGACTCCGATGACCCTCTGTACATCCGGGCTGTTGTCAACTGGATGGCAAAGGTCCGCGGCTGGGAGATAGAACCTTCCTGGATCGTGCCGTCCTACGGGATCCTTCAGGCCATGTGTGCCTCCATCCGCGCCTTTACTCAGCCCGGCGACGGCATTATTGTGCAGCAGCCGGTCTATCTGCTCTATGCCCGCGCCATCGCCAACTGCGGTCGGAAATTAGTGGACAGTCCCCTGCAACTGCGGGGTGACCGGTATGAGATGGACTTTGCCGACCTGGAGGAGAAAATGGCCGCACCGGAAAACAAACTGATGCTCCTCTGTAACCCTCATAACCCCACTATGGATGTATGGGAGCGGGAGGATTTGGAGCGAGTGGCGGCTTTGGCCCAAAAGCACCATGTGCTGGTGGTGGCGGACGAGATCTTTGCCGAGCATGTGTGGCAGCCCGGTCTGATGGTTCCCTATGCCGCCGTTCCGAACGCGTTGGACCACTGTATCATCTGTACCAGTCTTGGCAAGGCGTTCAATTTTACCGGTACCAGCCACTCCAATGTGATCATCCCCGATGCGGCCATCCGGAAGGCCTACCGCACCCAGCGGGATGCCGATCACTATGGCAGCCTCTCTCCCTTCATGCGGGCCGCGGTGTTGGCGGCCTACACAGATGAGGGCAAGGCGTGGATCGACGAACTGATGGACTTTGTGCATGAGAACGAGTCCTTGGTGCGGGACTGCTTTGCCCGCTGTATGCCGGCGGTGAAGCTTCTGCGCCACAGAGCTGGTACGCTAATTTGGGCGGACTTCCGCGGCTTGGGGCTGTCGGAGCTGGAGCTGGAGCGGTTCTTCTTGTCCGCCGGCGTGGAGCCTGACCTGGGCAGCAAGTACGGCGCTGCCGGGACCGGCTTTTTGCGCCTGCAAATTGGAATGCCCCGCTCTGAGCTGACCGGAGCGCTCACCCGCTTGGAAGCTGCCGCCCGGAAATGCGGCTTTGCCCAAGAGGCGCCTTACATCTAATAAAAATAGGGCTCTGCACGAAAAAATGTGCAGAGCCCTTGTTATAGGCGACGATGATGCCGGAAGACCTTTGAAAAGTGGAGGGAAGAGGTTACTTCAGTATGTAGAAAATTAGGCGAAAATATAAAAGGTGTATTTCAACCTTGCGCCTATGGGTCAGCATTTCAGATAACAAATTAGAATTTGTCAATCTTTATCTTTGTCATTCTTTTTCTTCTCGTTATAGATAGCAACCGCCACTCCTATACCTATTGAAAGAATTACACAAATCATAATCAATCCAAAGTTTGGTATCATAATTTTTGCACTCCTTTGTCAAATTCTTATTAGCTTAATACCTTTTACTCTGTGGTTTCATTTAGTTCATCAGTAGAAATGCAATATTGACTACAATTCCCACACACGAAAAGATAAGACCAAAACTATAAATTCATCTATATAGACGTAAACATTTCTTTGATGTTTTACTCTTTATTATTTTATCATCCGTGAATGCTTCCTGCAAGGCACACTGGTGAAATCGCCGGAGTTGGAATCATCAACACCTTTCTTAAACAGGGACGCATTATCTAGCATATTGAAAAGGGATAGATGGTGTGATACAATAAAAAATTATCACTAACCTCAGGCTGTTGCAAGATGTGATGGGGTACCGGAACATCTGTACAACTATGGAAACTTACACAAAAGCGTTAAGAGAAAAGAAATTGGAAACAATTCAAGCCCTAAATGGGGCGTTCAAAATCTCGTGACCATACTGCCCCAACGGTTACGCGGTTTTTGTGGTGCAGAATTCCATGAAATCCCATGTTGCACCGATCTTACACCAACTCAAAAAGAAATTATGGTGAGTTTTGAGAATTTATGAAAAAGCAGAAAGCTTGGAAACCATTACGGCGCAAGGATTTGAAAGGATTTAAGAAGAAGGGGGCGACGTTGTGTACTTAAAAGCATTAGAGATCCAGGGCTTCAAGTCCTTTCCGGACAAGACGGTGCTCACCTTTGGGGAGGACATCACCGCCATCGTAGGACCAAACGGCAGCGGAAAATCCAATATCTCCGACGCCATCCGCTGGGTCATGGGGGAGCAGTCCACCCGGGCCCTGCGGGGTGGGAAGATGGAGGATGTGATCTTCGGCGGCACTGCTCAGCGCCGCCAGACGGGGTATGCCGAGGTGTCCCTCATCCTGGACAACACCAGCCACATCTTTCCCATGGATGAGAGCGAGGTCATGGTGACCCGGCGGTATTACCGCTCCGGGGAGAGCGAGTACTATATCAACCGCCGCTCCGTCCGCCTCAAGGACGTCAACGAGCTGTTCATGGACACCGGCTTGGGCCGGGAGGGCTACTCCATCATCGGCCAGGGCAAGATCGACGAGATCCTCTCCGTCAAGAGCGCCGACCGCCGGGAGGTCTTTGAGGAGGCCGCCGGCATCTCCCGCTACCGCCACCGGAAGGAGGAGGCAGAGCGGAAGCTGGTCCATACGGACGAGAACTTGGTCCGGGTCAACGACAAGATCGCCGAGCTGGAGCTCCAGGTGGAGCCCCTGCGGGAGCAGAGTGAGCGGGCCAGAAAGTTCCTGGTGCTGCGGGACGAGCTGAAGGGGCTGGAGGTCTCCGTGTGGCTGGACACCCTGGAGCGGCTGCGGGCCAGCCACATCAAGCTGGACGCCGATTATCAGGAGGCTGCCCGGCAGAAGGAGGAGGCCCGGGTGGCCCTGGAGCGGCTGTATGCCGCCGCCGAGGCCCTCTCCGCCCAGATGCGGGAGAAGGACGTGGAGGCGGACCGGCTGCGCTTTGAGAGCCAGAGCCGGGAGGCCGCTGCGGCGGAGCTGGAGAGCGCTATCGCGGTGCTGAAGAACAATGTGCAGAACAACCTGGACAACGCTCAGCGCATCCGGGCGGACCTGGACCAGCAGGAAGGCCGGGCGGACAGCCTGGCGGGCCAGATCGGCCAGCGGCAGGAGCGGCTGGCCGAGATCGAGGACAAGCTGACTCGGATGCGGGAGGAGCTGCGGGGCAAGAGCGAGCAGGCCCAGGAGGCGGCCCAGTCTGCCGGGACACTGGCACGGGAGCTGGAGGAACTGCGGCAGAAGGAGGCCATGGAGACGGCCACCGCCGCCGAGGCCAAGGCCCTGCTCTCCGCCCTGGCGGCTGCCGCTCAGGAGGTGCTTGACCGGGACGAGACGGTGCGCCAGGAGCTGCGGGAGCTGGACAGCCGGCTGGAGGAGGGGCGCGCCGCCCAGCGTCAGGCCCGGAAGGCCCTGGCCAAGGCGGTGGAGGAGCGGGACGCGGTGCAGAACGTCATCAGCGGCTACGCCCTGCGCCTGGAGTCACGCCGGAAGAAGGCGGAGCAGGCCCGGGAGCGCCATATGAAGCTCCAGATGGACGAGAATGCCCTGTCATCCCGGGTGAAGATGCTCACCGAGATGGAGAAGCTCCACGAGGGCTACTCCAAGGCGGTCAAGCTGGTGATGGGGGAGGCCCAGCGGGGAAGCCTCCAGCATATCCACGGTCCGGTGGCCGACCTGCTGAAGGTGCCGGAGGAGTACACCGTGGCCATTGAGACCGCGCTGGGGGGCGCCATGCAGAACCTGGTGGTGGACCGGGAGGAGGACGGCAAGGCCGTCATCCAGTATCTGAAGCGCCGAGACGCAGGCCGGGCCACCATTCTGCCCCTCAGCTCCATCCGGCCGGGGGAGCTGAGGGAGGGACAGGCCCTCCGGCGGGAGCCCGGCTTCGTGGGGGTGGGAGATCAGCTGATCTCCTTCCAGCCCCAGTACCGGAACGTGTTTTCCAACCTGCTGGGCCGGGTGGCGGTGATGGAGGACCTGGACCACGCCATCGCAGCGGCCCGGAAATACGGCTATAAGTTCCGCATCGTCACCCTGGACGGGCAGGTGCTGAACCCCGGCGGCTCCATGACCGGCGGCTCCGCCAGCCGCAGTGCCGGCATCTTGAGCCGTGCCAACGAGCTGGAGCGGCTGAACGAACAGGGCCGGGGTCTGCGGGAGCAGCTGGCCCAGGCCGCCAAGGCGCTGGAGGAGGCGGACCGGGAGGCCGCCGCCGCCGGCTATGAGATGGAGACGGCCCAGAGCCAGCTGCGGGAGTGGGAGGACGCCATCCTGAAGGCTGAGGGCGAGGCGGCCCACTGCGACAGCGTGGTGGCCGACCTGGAGCGCCAGTCGTCGTCCCAGCAGGAGGAGCTGGAGCAGCTGAAGAGCCGCTCTGCCCAGATCGAGTCGGACACCCGGGGGGCCAGGAGCCGCATCCAGGAGCTGGAGGGGGCCGCCGCTGCCCTGAAGAGCGAGGCGGAGGGAAAGGTCAGAGGCCAGACGGATCTCCAGGACCGGTCCGCCCGCATCACCCGGGAGCTGTCCGAGCTCACCGCCTCCCTGGCCGCCCTGGAGGCGGAGCAGGAGACCACGGCCAAGAGCCTGGGTGAGCTGAAGAGCCTGCGGGACGACATGGCGGGGGACCGGGAGCAGAACCAGGCCCTCATCGGCCAGTATGAGGAGAAGAACCGCCAGTTCACCCAGGAAATCGGGGAGAAGACAGCACGCCTCCAGGAGCTGCGGGCGGAGAATCAGGTCCGCAGCGAGGAGATCCGCGCCCTGGGCGAGGAAAAGCTGGCCCTGGAGGGACAGCGCAACCAGGCGGACAAGGACAGCAGGGCCAAGAACGACGAGCTGCTGGCCATGGAGCGGGAGGTCTCCATACTGGAGCAGCGGAAGGTGGCTGCCGCCATGGAGGAGAAGCAGCTTTTGGACAAGCTGTGGGAAACCTACGAGCTGTCCCACGAGGCGGCCAAGCAGCACCGGGTGGAGATCGAGTCGGTGCCCAAGGCCAGCCGGCGCATCGGGGAGCTGAAGCGGGCCATCTCCAGCCTGGGCTCCATAAATTTGGGGGCCATCGAGGAGTATCAGCGGGTCAATGAACGATACACCTACCTCACCGACCAGAGAGACGATGTCCAGCGGGCCAAGGGGGAGCTGGAGGAGATCATCGCGGACATCACCGGGGAGATGAAGACCATCTTCGCCCGGGAGTTCCAGACCATCGACCAGGCATTCGGGCAGACCTTTACAGAGCTCTTCGGGGGCGGCAAGGCCACGCTGGAGCTGGAGGACCCGGAGGACATCCTCAACTGCGGCATCGAGATCAAAGTGCAGCCCCCGGGCAAGGCGCTGAAGATCATCACCCTGCTCTCCGGCGGGGAAAAGGCATTCGTGGCCATTGCCCTGTATTTCGCCATTTTGAAGGTCCGGCCCACCCCCTTCGTGGTGATGGACGAGATCGAGGCCGCCCTGGATGACAACAATGTGGCCCGGTTCGCCCATTACATGCGTTCCATGGCGGACAAGACCCAGTTTATCGTCATCACCCACCGGCGCGGCACTATGGAGGAGGCCGACGTCCTCTACGGCGTCACCATGCAGGAGCAGGGCGTGAGCCGTATGCTGACGATCAATCTCAACGACGTGGAGAAAGAGCTGAAGATCCGGTGAGATCTCATTCCTCCCCCTGAATGAGGACGATTTTCTGGATCACTGGGCCTATATCGACCCCAATACTGCCCGCTGGGCGGAGAACAGATATTTTACGGCATAGAACCGGGGAGGACACATTTGAAGGAGAAGGAAAAGGGCGGGTGGCTGCCCATTGTGGGGCTGATCCTGCTGATCGCGGTCCTTTTTGCGGGGGTGAAGCTGGTATTCGCGGGGCTGGAATATGTTATCCCCCAGGACGAAGGTCCCGAAGAGACAGGGACCTGGTACCAGATGTACAACGAGCGGGGGGAGGCGGTGCGCTACACTCTGCGGGAGCCGGGAGAGATCGACCTGTCCGCGCCGGACATCGCCCAGTGGATGGAGCAGGCGGCCGGAGAACTGGAGCAGACCCCGGAGACAGAAGGGATTGTCTTCTGGCTCTACCGCCAGGACACCGACGAGTATCTGCTCTATCTGCCGGACCAGGACCGTTCCCTGCTGGAGGGCGGGCTGACCGCCTCCGAAGAGACGGAGGAGGACAGTGAGGTGTGCCTGGTCCTGCGGGCCCGCACCCCGGAGAACAGCGAGCCGGTAGCGCCGGAGGAGACGCTGTACTGCTTCGCCACTACCTCCGACAGCTGGAACGGAATCCGGGTCCGAGTCATCCTGGACGGCCGGGAGCAGGAGGTCCGCAAGCTGACCTCCATTGGAGACCGGCTGTACTCCACGGAGGAGACCTATATCGGCCGGGACCGACTGGAAGGGAGCGGGACATGAGCCGGAGGACCCTGAGATGCCTGCGCTGCGGCGGGACGATGGAGCTGCTGCGGCGGGAATTTCTCCAGCTGGGAAAGACAGGGTGGGTCCTGGGAGATCTGGACAACCTGCTGGCCGGGGCGCTGGATGTGGATATCCTGTGCTGTTCAGACTGCGGGAAGCTGGAATTTTTCCGGGGAGAGTGGTCTGAGCTGGAGGACCCGGAGGGCAGCGGCATCGCCCGGATGGAGTGTCCCAGCTGCGGCAGGAGCTATGAGCTGGACAGCCCCAAGTGCCCCTTCTGCGGAAAGAAGAATACCAGATTGTTTTAAGAAAGGATCAAACGTATGGGCTTTTTTGACAAGCTGAAAAAGATCAATATTTTTGCCAGCTTCGGTTCGGAGCTGACCGACGACTTTTACGATGAGCTGGAGGAGTCCCTGATCCTGGCGGACACCGGCATGGACACCACCCTGGAGCTGGTGGAGGAACTGCGCCGCCGGGTGCGGGAGGAGCGCATCAAGACGGTGGAGGAGGCCCGGACCTGCATGTGCCGGTGTATCGCCGACGCCATGCAGGTGGGCGACCCAGCCCTGGACCTGTCCACCAAGCCTTCGGTGGTACTGTTCATCGGGGTGAACGGGGTGGGCAAGACCACCACCATCGGCAAGATCGGGGCACAGCTGAAGAAGGAGCGGAAAAAGGTGCTGCTGTGCGCCGCCGACACATTCAGGGCCGCCGCCGCAGAGCAGCTGACCATCTGGGCGGACCGCTCCGGCCTGGAGATCATCAGGCAGCACGAGGGCGCGGACCCGGCGGCTGTGGTCTTTGACGCTGCCTCCGCCGCCAAGGCCCGGAACACAGACGTGGTGCTGGTGGATACCGCCGGGCGGCTGCACAACAAACAGAACCTGATGAACGAGCTGAACAAGATCTCCCGGGTCATCGACCGGGAGCTGCCGGGCTGCGTCAAGGAGACCCTGCTGGTGCTGGACGCCACCACAGGGCAGAACGGACTGATCCAGGCCAAGCAGTTCCGGGAGGCCGCCGGCATCACCGGCATCGTCCTCACCAAGCTGGACGGCACCGCCAAGGGGGGCATCGCCATCGCCATCGCCCGGGAGCTGGGCGTGCCTGTGAAGTACGCCGGGGTAGGCGAGGGGATCGACGACCTCAGACCCTTTGACGCGCTGGAGTTTGCGCAGGCGCTCATTTGAGTTAGGGATTAGGAATTGGGAGCCGGCCGTCCTGGCGCTCGCCGTTGTAACACCATGTCACCGGCGGGGTAGCTGCCGCCTCAGAGTTAAGAAAAATTAAGAGTCATATTCATATCTATTTCAACATTTTTCCTCAGCGATATGGTAAAATAAAATGACGTCTCCCGGAACGGGAGGGGAATACGGAGGGAGGGCCTGCCGTGAAGCGTATCGGGAAGATATTTCTGGGCGTGCTCTGTGCCGCCGCATTGGCGGCGGGGGGCTTTTGGATCAACGACCGCCTCTCCTACCCCATCGATCCTGGAATGGACGGGCTGGAGGGCTCTTTGAAGAACTGGCTGAACCGGGGGATAGACGCGGTCCATGGCTATCAGCCCCGGCTGTATGAGCCGGTCACCCTGGGAGAGCGGACCTATGTCCCCATGGAGGTGGGGGAGAAGCTGGGCTACGCTCTGCTGGAGCGGAGCATCACCGGCAGATATCGGATCGCCCACACCTCTTCCGGAAACGCCCCCTTTCGGTGCGGTGTGATCGAGGAGAACGGCGGAAAGCAGCTGCTTTTTCAGGGACGGAACACCTTCGGAGAGATCGACAGGGTCCAAATCACACTGGACAGGGGCTATGAATATGAGCTGAAGCTGCCCCGGAAAGAGGTCTTTTTCATCCACACCGGGGTGGACAGCCGTATCCCCACCGGACTTGCCTCCGTGGAGCAGATCACCCTGTACGACGGAGAGGGGCAGGACATCACCGAATCATTTTTCATGAGCATGGGAGGCATTCAGTAAAGACCGCATAAAACAGAGGGGCCCTCAGCGGGCCACTCAGAGAACAGGAGAGGACAAGACGATGCCGCGTATTGACGGAAGAAAAAACGATGAGCTCCGAACCGTGGAGATCATCCCCCATATCAACAAGTTTGCCGAGGGCTCCTGCCTGATCCGGTGCGGAAACACCCATGTGCTGTGCACCGCCAGCGTGGAGGACCGGCCGCCCCGCCACGTGCCCGAGGGGGAGGGCTGGGTCACCGCCGAGTACTCCATGCTCCCCCGGGCCAACCGGGAGCGGTCCCGCCGGGACATCTCCAAGCTGAAGCTGAACGGCCGCTCCGCCGAGATCCAGCGGCTCATCGGCCGTGCTCTGCGCTCTGTGGTGGACATGAAGAAGCTGGGACCCTGGAACATCACCATCGACTGTGATGTGCTCCAGGGGGATGGAGGGACCCGTACCGCCTCCATCACCGGCGGCTTTGTGGCCATGATGCTGGCCTTCCGAAAGATGATGGAAGCAGGCCAGCTGGCGGAGTATCCGGTCAGCGGCTATGTGGCCGCCGTGTCCGCCGGCATTGTGGACGATGTGCCCCTGCTGGATCTGTGCTATGAGGAGGACTCCGCCGCCATGGTGGACCTGAACTGCGTCATGGACGACCAGGGCCGCCTCATCGAGATCCAGGGCACCGGCGAGGAGCGGCCCTTCACGCTGGATGAGCAGCGTCAGCTGGTGGAGCTGTGCGAGAAGGGTATCCGACGGCTTCAGACGGTCCAGCGGGCTGTGCTGGAGGGGTAACTCCAAACCTGAGGAGGCGGAGGCCTTCTACTGTCCCGACTGCCGCCGGATTATTGTCCCTGTGCCGGAGATCGAGACCACCGGACAGAAGCTGAAAAAGAAGCTGGATCAGATCAGGTCTGATATAGAAAAGACCCGGGAGAACTGGCAGGAGCAGAAGACGGAGCAAAAAGAGGATAAAAAGTGGAACAAACGAAAGGGCAAGGACCCGTGGGAGTGGTAACTATGAAGCTGGTACTAGCAAGTAAAAACAAGAAAAAGCTGGCGGAAATGAACGATATCCTGTCCCATCTGGGCGTGGAGGTCTGCTCTGAGGCTGAGGCGGGGGTGGATGTGGAGGTGGAGGAGACCGGCACCACCTTTGAAGAGAATTCCCTGCTGAAGGCCAGGGCGGTCATGGAGGCCAGCGGTCTGCCTGCCATCGCCGACGACTCCGGGCTGTGCGTGGACGCCCTCAACGGCGCGCCGGGGGTGTACTCCGCCCGGTACGGAGGGCCTGGGCTGGACGACCCGGGACGGGTGCGCCTGCTGCTGGAGAACATGCGGGGCCAGATGCCCCGGACCTGCCGCTTTGTATCGGTGATCACCTGCTGCTTCCCCAACGGAGACGTGCTCTCTGCCAGAGGAGAATGTGAGGGCACCGTGGCCTTCACCCCCATGGGGGAGGGAGGCTTCGGCTATGACCCGGTGTTTTTTGTGCCGCCGCTGAAAAAAACCTTTGCTCAGCTGACGGCGGAGGAGAAGAACGCCATCTCCCACCGGGGGAAGGCTCTGGAGGCGTTTCAGGTGAAACTGAGGGAGTATCTGGAGAAAAGCTGACGCCCGGCCCCAAATGGGAGCCCAGCGGAGCGGGTCCCATTTGGAGAGGACGAGCAACGAAATAGGGCGGATGTCCGCCGGGAGGCGGACGGAGCGGAATGGATCGAGAGGACAGGCCGGCAGGGCCGGCCCCAAATGGGAGCCCAGCGGAGCGGGTCCCATTTGGAGAGGACGAGCAAC
>ERZ1673736.137-NODE-137-length-117535-cov-22.280720_pt1 | contig 117535 bp, 92 predicted proteins | sample MGYA00580212_ERZ1673736 | MGnify/ENA primary metagenome ERZ1673736 (study PRJEB41218, sample SAMN15661752) | gut metagenome | host: Homo sapiens | place: Canada: London | collected 2015-08-20/2019-03-30 | study: EMG produced TPA metagenomics assembly of...
GACCCCTGATCTACCTGACCAAGACCGAGCTCAAGACCATCCAGATCGGCCTGCGTATGTTCATCAGCCAGTACTCTGCCGAGTATGGCCTGATCATGGCGGCTTCCGTTGTCGCACTGATCCCGGTCCTGATCGTATTCCTGTCCCTGCAGAAGTACTTCGTCCAGGGCGTTGCATCCTCCGGCCTGAAGGGCTGATATAGCTACCCAGCAGTTACCCATTTGTACGGGGCGCAAGGCGAAAGCCCTGCGCCCCCTTCTTTTTTAAAATAAAAAATAATAAATAATAAAAAATGTGGAGTTTTCTCCCGGTGGTCGAAAACAAAAAACGTAGGGGCGGATTCCATATCCGCCCGCAGTGTTGCTCACAGATGCACAATATTTTTTAGCGGAGCGCAGCGACGCGAACCACCGCATTTATTATTTTTTATTTATTATTTATTATTTGTGAGCATGAGGTTTCCTACAATGAAAACATTCTCAAACAAAGTCCTGACCAAACCCGAGGCTGAGCAGGCGCTGGATACCGCTATCGCGCTCGTCCGCCGGAATCTGCCGCTGTATACCGACCACTGCCAGAACCATTCCAGCGTCCATGACATCTATCCCCAATGCGAGAACAACCAGTGGACCTGCGGCTTCTGGCCCGGTGAGGTCTGGCTGAGCTATGAGCGCACCGGCGACGAGGCGTTCAAAAATACCGCGCTGACCCTCGTGGACAGCTTCCTCTACCGCATTGAGCACAAGATCGAGGTCGACCACCACGACATGGGCTTCCTGTACAGCCCGTCCTGTGTCGCCGCCTACAAGCTGACCGGCAGTGAGAAGGGGAGAAAGGCCGCTATCTTGGCTGCCGACCAGCTCTGCACCCGCTTTCAGGAGAAGGGCGAGTTCTTTCAGGCGTGGGGCGCGCTCGGCGCTGCCGACAACTACCGCTACATCATCGACTGCCTGCTGAACGTGCCGCTGCTCTACTGGGCCAGCGAGACCACCGGCGACGCCCACTACGCCGATCTGGCGCACAAGCATGTCACGACCTGTCTGGCCAACTCCATCCGCCCGGACGGCTCGACCTACCACACCTTCTTCATGGACCCCGTGACCGGAGGCCCTGTGCGCGGCGCGACCTGCCAGGGCTATAAGGATGACTCCTGCTGGGCCCGCGGTCAGGCGTGGGGCGTCTACGGCACGGCCATCAGCTACCGCTACACCAGACGCCCCGAGTATCTGGACGCCTTCCGCCGCGTGCTGGCCTACTATCTGGAGCGCCTGCCCGAGGACCTGGTCCCGTACTGGGATATGACCTTCACCAGCGGCACCGAGGAGCCACGCGACTCCTCCTCCGCGTCCATCGTGGCCTGCGGCCTGCTGGAGGCCGCCAAGTACGTCGGCACCGACGAGGCTGCCGAGTACACGAAGTTGGCCGCCCAGATGCTGGGCAGCGTGGCCGCGCACTACGCCGTCAAGGAAGGCCCGCAGGGCATCGGCCTTGTGCGCCACGGCACCTACAGCAAAAAGAGCCCCTACAACACCTGCACGCCTGAGGGCGTTGACGAGTGCGTCAGCTGGGGCGACTACTTCTACATGGAAGCGCTGACGAGATTGACAAAGGATTGGGAGCTGTACTGGTGATGAAATTACATACAAAGTCCGATTTTACGGCGCTGATGCACCGATTTCTGGACCCGCTGCTGCCGCTGTATTCCGAGGGCGGCGCACGGCTGCACCTTGGCGACACCGGCGTGACCTACCCGGGCCGCACGATCGAGATGGAAGCCTTCTCCCGCCCGCTGTGGGCGCTGGCCCCGTTCTGGACGGGCGGCGGCAGGGCGGATGACTTCCTGCGCATCTACCGCAAGGGTCTGGCCAGCGGCACCGACCCCGAGAGCCCCGAATACTGGGGCGACCCGAACGATTATGACCAGCTCTTTGTGGAGATGGCCGCGCTGGCCTGCGCGATCCTGGAGACGCCTGAGAGTGTCTGGGAGCCGCTGACCGACGCCGAAAAGGCCAATCTGGCCAAGTGGCTCGATACGATCAACCACCATGACCTGCCCGGCTGCAACTGGCTGCTGTTCCGCGTGCTCGTCAATCTGGCGCTCGACTCTGTCGGGATGCCCTGCGATATGGCCCGCGCCGCCGCTGACATGGCCGAGGTCGATAAATGGTACGTCGCCGACGGCTGGTACTCCGACGGCCCGGCAGACATCAAGCCCCAGAAGGATTACTACAACCCCTGGGCCATCCAGTATTACACCGTGCTCTACAGCGTGTTTGCCGCTAAGAGCGACCCCGCCCGCGCGGCGCTCTACCGGGACCGCGCGACCAAGTTTGGCCAGCAGTTTGCGCGCTGGTTCGATGAAAACGGCGCGGCGTTGCCTTTTGGCCGCAGCCTGACCTACCGCATTGGCCAGAGCGCTTTCTACTCCGCCTGCATCTGGGCCGGTCTCGAGCCGCTGCCACTGCCGGTCATGAAGGGCATCATCGTGCGCAATTTGAACTGGTGGCTGGCACGGCCCATCTTTGACCGCGATGGCGTGCTGACCATCGGCTACGGCTACCCGCAGCAGTACATGGCCGAGCAGTACAACGCCCCCGGCAGCCCGTACTGGGGCCTGAAGGTCTTTCTGCTGCTGGCCCTGCCCGACGACCACCCGTTCTGGACCGCCGAGGCCGCCCCGCTGCCCGTCGAGCTGACCCGCGCCGGTGTGACCGGCCAGCCCAGCGCAGACCTGCTTTTGCAGCGTCTGCCGGACGGCCAGCTGAACGCCTACTCGCCCGCCAACTACGAGAAGGACGACCACGGCCAGTTCGTCGAGAAGTACGGCAAGTTCGTCTACAACACGCGGTTCGGCTTCTCGGCCAGCCGCAGCTATGTGCAGCTGGAGCAGGCCGCGCCCGACAGTATGCTGGCCTTCGTCATCGACGGCTGGACCTTCGTGCGCCGCCACAGCGACAGCTTTGTCCTGATGGGAGACCGTCTGCTGAGCGAGTGGCGGCCCTTCCCGGGCATCAAGGTCACGACGGAGCTGGTGCCCACTAAGTGGGGCCACGTCCGCAACCATACGGTGGAGAGCACCATCGCCTGCACGGCGTATGACTGCGGCTTTGCCGTGCCCAAGTTTGCCGCCGGCTTTGCCGCCGCGGCCAACGGCACCGGGGCCGAGGCCCACAACGACACCTGCCGCTGCACCGTGCAGGGCCGTGGCGGCGAGGGCTTCCTTGTGAACGCCTACCCCAACACGAACCTGTACGACCCCAACACGGTCATCCCCGCGGTCAGGTACGACGTCCCCGTCGGCACGTCCGTCTTTACCACCACAGTGGAGAGCCAGCACGAATAATTCTCTTGGCCCCCTCTGGGAGGGGGCTCCGCCCGCAGGCGGTGGGGGAGAGAGCCTTGCCATGGCCCGAAATATTTCGGATTACCGCAGAGTTCTCTTCCTCCGGCCTTCGGCCACCGTTCCCCCCTCTGGCGCTACGTGCCACCTCCCCCGTATCGGGGGAGTCTGTCTCGCAGAGGGAGGTCTTTAGCGCAAAGAGAGAGAGGTAATGTATATGTATCCGCAGTCCAATTCTGCCCGCAGTGTCCGGGATCTGTCCGGTGTGTGGGATTTCCGCTTCAACGCCGATGAGCCGTGGCAGCCCATTGCGGTTCCGGCCTCCTACAATGACCAGAGCCCCGACCCGGAGTTCCGCCGCCATTACGGCATGGCCTACTACCGCACGACCTTCACCGTGCCCGAGGGCGCGCGCCGGGTGCTGCGCTTCGACGCTGTGACCCACAACGCCGTGGTGCGGCTGAACGGGCAGGAGATCGCCAGCCACCGCGGCGGCTTCCTGCCGTTTGAGGCCGACATCACCGCGCTGGCTCAGCCCGGCGAGACCGTGACGCTCGATGTCGAGGTGGACAACCGCATCGGCCACAGCTCGCTGCCCGTCGGCAACGAGGGCGGCACGGCGTTCTTCGGCTCCGACAACGCGGGCATTCCCGCCGTCGAGGCCGGCAAGGCGCGCCAGCAGGCTCAGGGCATCAACCTGCCGAACTTTGACTTCTTCAACTATGCGGGCATCACCCGCCCGGTGCACCTCTACACGACCCCGTCGGCCTACATCCGCGATGTGACCGTCGCCGCCGATATGACCGGCACGCTGCGCTACACGGTGGACACCGTGGGCGAGGGCAGCGTCAAGGTGGAGATTCTGGACGCAGAGGACCGCATTGTGGCCTGCGCCGACGGTGCCGCGGGCACCGTGCAGGTGGAGAATGCCCGCCTGTGGCAGCCCCGCCCCGGCACGCCGTATCTCTACACGGCGCTGGTTAAGTTCGGCAAGGACGAGTACCGCCAGAAGTTCGGCTTCCGCAGCGTGGAGGTCAGCGGGCACAAGTTCCTTATTAACGGCGCACCGTTCTATTTCAAGGGCCCCTGCAAGCATGAGGACTCGGCCTTCCGTGGCCGCGGCTATGATGCCTGCGTGACGGTGACCGATTTGAAGCTGTACGAGTGGCTGAACGCCAACTGCCTGCGCATGAGCCACTACCCTTACGCCGAGGAGGTCTACGACCTGTGTGACCGTCTGGGCATCGTCGTCATCGACGAGACGCCGGCTGTCGGCATCGGTGCGGGCGCGGCGTGCGACCCGTATCAGACCTTCCCGCTCAAGACCTACCACAGCGCCGTGCTGCGGGCGATGATCGAGCGCGACAAGAACCACCCCTGCGTTGTGCTGTGGAGCCTGGGCAACGAGCCGGACACCGAGCACTTCCCCGAGAGCGCCCGCGACTACTGGCGCCCGCTGTATGAGCAGGCCCACACCCAGGACCCGCAGGACCGCCCGGTCACGATGGTCTGCTGCCAGAACGACTACACGAAGGACATCACGACCCGCACGATGGACGTCGTCTGCATCAACCGCTACTACGGCTGGTACAACCTGAGCGGCGATCTGGATAACGCGGCCTACGCCTTTAAGAAGGAACTGGATTTCTGGGAGACCATCGACAAGCCGCTGATTTTGTCGGAGTACGGCGCGGACACGGTGGCCGGTATGCACGGCTTCGCCCCCGAGATGTTCACCGAGGAGTTCCAGGTCGAGTATTACCGCACGATCAACGGCTGTCTGGATGAGCGCCGTTTTGTCGTGGGCGAGTGGCCGTGGAACTTCGCGGACTTCTCGACCCAGCAGGGCCCGATGCGCGTGGGCAGCTGCAACCGCAAGGGTCTGTTCACCCGTGAGCGCACCCCCAAGCTGGCCGCCCACTACTTCCGTGACCGCTGGGGCAAAAAGGAACCGAACGACCGGTAAGCACTACCCCTGAGATAGAAAAAAGCCCGCTGTTCATCGCAACAGCGGGCTTTTTCGCGATTATTTCAGATTCGGTCTGTCCTGGTCGCCGTCGGCCTTGAACATGACGAAGCTCTCGGGCTTGTTCGTGAAGTAGTAATACTCGGTGTTCTCGTGCACGGGTGGGGTCAGGTAGTTCGGGATGATGCAGCCGTCGCCCTCGACGCGCTCGGTGAAGCCGGCGGCCAGCCAGACGTCTGCAGGGATACCGGCGTTGTAGCAGTCCATGTACTCGGCACCCGCGTGGTTCAGGATGGCGTCCAGCGCCGCGCCGATGCGGGGCAGCACGCTGTCCTCACCGATGAAATCCACGAGCCGCACAACGGCGGCACAGCCGGTCTCCTGCGCGGTGACGGTGCGGGTCACGACGTAGGCCAGCAGCTTTCCGTTCTCCTGCGCGGCCCAGACATCGTACTTGAAGTGCGGATAGTGGAAGTACCGCCGCCGCATGTACCACACATCCTTGCGCGGCGTGTGGGGCGTGGCGGGCATACCCAGCGGGATCAGGTCCGCGGCGCTCTCGATTTTAGCAAGGCCCAGATCGCGCTGCACGGGGGGCAGGGAATACCGCAGCGGCTTTGCCAGATAGTAGGCGCGGCGGCGGCCCAGCCGGTAGTAATGGGGCAGGCGCTCGGCCTTCCAGCCCAGGAACTGGTAGAATGTGCAGGTGTTGGGGCGGATGTTATTGCAGGCGACGACGTCGGCATTCAAAAGCCCGGGCAGGGCGTTCATCAATTCCAACCCCACGCCGTTGTGGCTTTTGGCCGCGACCCAGACGCTGACCCAGATGTCCGGCCTGCGCTTTGTGTTGGCCAGTATGTACCCGGCGGCGCTGACGTACTCGCCGTCCTGCTCTGCCACGGCAAACTGCGGCACACCGCCGCGGCCCGCGTAGTAGTGGTGGTACAGCTCGGGGCGGTTCAGCAGCGGCAGGCGCATATCAAAGTTTGCGTTGATAAAGTCTATGATGGCGGCATCCTCGCCGAGGCGTGCCAGCCGGAATGTTGTATCAGACAATGGCCGAACCTCCCGTGACCGGCAGCGTTACGCCGGTGATGAAGCCTGCCTCGTCGGAGAGCAGGAACGCCATGGCGGGTACAACGTCCGCGGGCGTTGCGTTGCGGCCCATGGGGTTTTCCTCCGCCGCGGCCTGCACGATGAGATCGGGCGTGTCCTTCAGGAAGTTCGTCTCCATCATGCTGGGGGCGACGCAGTTGACCGTGACGCCGAAGCGGGCATACTCGACGGCCAGGCTCTTGACCAGCCCGCCGATGGCGCTCTTGGCCATGACGTAAGCGGCGGTATTCTTGGGCGGGCAGCCGATGGTGTAGCTCGTCTGGATGAACAGCACACGGCCAAACCTGGCCTTGGCCATGGCGGGCAGCACGGCGCGGCAGAGGCGCACGGCGCTGTGGACCTGAATTTCCAGATCGCGGTCAAAGCGGGTCTGGTCGAACGCCTTGAATTTGGCGTTCACAACGGGCAGCGCGGGCAGGTGGATGAAATGCGTCGGCGCGGGGGCGGAGGCCGCCAGCACCTGCACGAAGGTATCGACCTTGGCGCGGTCCGACAGGTCCACGTCGAACGGGCGCACCTGACCGGGGAAGCGGGCGCAGAGGGCAGCCAGCTTTTCCAGATCGCCACAGCCCTGGGCCAGCACAAGCGTATCGGCGGGCGCGTTTTGCAGCAGCCGCTCGATCAGCGCGCGGCCCACATCGCTGGTGGCACCGGTTATTAAATAGGTATAGGACATGATTTTCTCCTTGTTATTTTGCTAACCCGGCCTTGATGATGCCGCGGGTCACGCGCTTGCCGTCCTGATTCGTGATAACGGCCTTGATCTCGGCCTCGCTGCCGATCTCGCTGACGCCGACAACCGTGCCCTTGACGGTCAGCGTGTCGCCGATGAAAATCGGCTTGGCGAATTTGCACTCCACGCCGTGGAGCAGGCAGTGCTCGCCGGGCAGATAGACGCCCGCCAGCGTAGAGAAAAAGCTCGCGCCCAGCATCCCGTAGACGACCCGCCCCGGGAAGCCGCGTCCCCGGGCGTAGTCGGCGTCGATGTGGATGGGGGAGACGTCCCCCGTGATGGCGCGGAATGCGTCCATCATCTCCGGCGTGACGGTCACGGTAAATTCCTCGGTCAGGCCGGGGGTCATCTCCGCCAGCGTGTAGTGGTTCATGGCAGGCTCCTTCGCTGTTCGAAAAAAGGCGGCAGGATGCCGCCTTGCGTATTCTCTTGGCTACCTCCCCGGCCAGGGGAGGCAAGGTTTTTACACCATCCGTGCAACCAGATCCAGCAGGTCGCCGACATCCTTCAGGCCGCGGACATCCGCGAGCTTGAACTTGATGTTGAACTTCTTCTCGATGGCCGTCAGCAGGTTGATCTGCTCCAGGCTGTCCCAGTCCTCGATGTCATCGGCGCAGGTGCTGCGGGTGATCTCCAGGGTGTCGTCGTCAAAATTATCGCGGAAAATATCCTGTACCGCGTTCAGAATTTCCTGTTCGCTCATAGTATAGCTCCTTTATAGTATGGTAGTTACCTATACTATAGCATAAAAGCGGGGCAGACGCAAGAAAAAGTGAGGGGAGAGGAGATGCCGCAGCGTTTCCGGGTCGATGACGAGCATCGACCCCTACACGTAGGGGCGGATTCCATATCCGCCCGGAAAGTCTGCGGCGGCCTCTGCCTTCCCCGGGCGAGCAATGCTCGCCCCTACAGACCATTTCCCACAGGGTTCACTCCTCACGGATTTCACAGCCCATAATCCTCCAGCCGCCGCTGCAATTCCGCCTCGTCGGCTACAAAAACGCCCTGCTGCAGGGCTAAGACGTCGCTTTCGGGCAGAAGGCGGGTATAAAGGTCGTCGTAGGTCGCCAGCGGGCCGATGCCGTCGGCGGTGTACAGCGCTACGTGCCCGCCGCTGTCCTTTAAAAGGTAGCGCGGCGCGGCGGTTTCCGGCTGCGGGCGGGCAAACCAGACCAGCGCCGCCGCAAGGCAGAGCACGGCCAGCCCCGCCAGCAGCGAAAGGTAGAACCCGTGCCCGTCGATTTGTCGGTTTTGCATAATAATTCCCCCTTGCACGGTTAGTATGGCCGCCATGACAGACAAAAACACCGAAAGTTGTGAATTTTACGTCTGACGCTGTACTTTTGCCCCCTTTTTGTGGTATAATCCATTCTATAGCATTGTGCAATTTCGTGTTACCACGCTTCGATACAGACCAAAGGAGGCGGTTCCCATAGAACCCAAGCAGCAGCGCCATATCTCCACAGATGGCGTAAAGACGACGACAGGTGCCACCGGCCAGCCCGGCGCACCCGCACCCAAGAACAAGAAAAAGCCCAAAAAGCGCCGCAGCATCATCGGTATGATCTTCAGCTTCATCGGCTGTATGCTCTGCCTGTGCATTATGGCGGCCAGCGTGGGCGGCGTGCTGCTGTCCATGTATATCGTGCAGGTCACGGCGGATGACGCCGAGACCCTCGATCTGGACAACCAGAAAAACCGCCAGACGTCGATCGTCTACGACATCAACGGCAACGAGTACGCCTCGCTCTCCCGCAACGAGAACCGTATCTGGCGTGAGCTCTCCGCTATGCCGGAGAATCTGCAGAACGCGGTCATCGCCATCGAGGACAAAAACTTCCGCACCGAGCCCGGCATCAACCTCAAGGGCACCATCGGCGCGGCGCTGAACGCTTTCACCGGCAACCGCATCTGGGGCACGAACCGCGGTGCGTCCACGCTGGAGCAGCAGCTCATCAAGAACCTGACCGGCGATAACGAGCAGGACAACATGCGTAAGGTGCGCGAGATCTTCCGTGCGCTGGGTCTGGACAACAAGTACAGTAAGGAGACTATCCTTGAGGCGTATCTGAACACGATCCCGCTGACCGGCATCATCCACGGTATGGAGGCCGGCTCCATCGAGTATTTCGGCAAGCATGTCGAGGATCTGACCCTGGCCGAGTGCGCGACGCTCGCCTCCATCACGAAGAACCCGACGAAGTACAACCCCGCCACGAACCCCGAGGAGCTCATCAAGCGCCGCAACCACGTGCTGTATGAGATGTACACCCAGGGGTATATCACCGAGGCCGAGTTCAACGCCGCCAAGGCCGAGACTGTCACCCTGACCGAAAAGACGAGCACCACCGAGAACGCGACCCGCTCGTCCAGCAACTCCTGGTTCACCGATGCCCTGTACACCCAGCTGCTGAACCAGCTGCAGGAGGACCTGAACTACACCGCCGACGAGGCGAAGGAGCTGATCTTCTCCGGCGGTCTGCGCATCTATTCCACCGTCGACCCCACCGTGCAGGCGGGCATCGAAAAGACGATGTACAACGAGGACGACCTCATCCCCGCACTGTGGCACGAGGAGCCTGTCTGCCTGCGCGACTATCCCGCCGACAGCAGCAGCTGGGATGAGGTGCAGTACGACGAGGCCACCGGCCTGCCCATCACGAAGGACGGTTACGCCGTCTACGGGCAGGAGGCCATCCCCGTCTACGCGGACGAGGAAGGCACGACGCTGAAAATGGGTACCTCCACCGATCCCGATTACCCCAACGACACCACCGTCTACCTCTGCGTGTATGAGAAAGTCCGCACGCAGGCCGCCATGGCGACGCTGGACTACGACGGCAACATCCTTGGCATCGGCGGCGGTATCGGCGAGAAGAAATACGATCTGGGCTTCAACCGCGCGACTTCGCCGCACCAGACCGGTTCTACGATGAAGCCCATCGGTGCCTATGCGCTGGCGCTGGATTATAAGCTCATCAACTATTCTTCGCAGATTTTGGACTCCCCGTACTACTCGGCCGAGGACAAGAAGGTACTGAAGGATCAGTATATCGGCGTCATGAGTCCCTTCTCCGAGGCGGCGCAGTCCCGCAGCGATGTGTGGCGCGCCTGGCCCACCAACTACGGCGGTGCAGGCGGTCAGGGCAACCCGATGCTCGTCTACGACGCATTGCAGCAGTCTTACAACACGGTGGCTGTCTGGGTCGGCGATATGGTCGGCGTGGACTACCTGTACAACTTTGTCCATGACACGCTGGAATGCAGCTATATCAGCGCCGAGAACGATATGGACCTCGGACCGCTGGTCCTGGGCTCCCAGAGCAGCGGCCTGACGGTGGTGCAGCTGGCCGGTGCGTACACGATGTTCAACACCGGTACATTCACGACACCGCACTACTATACCGAGATCACCGATTACCAGGGCAACATGATCCTGGACAACAACAAGTATATCAACACGACCCAGGCCATCAGCGCGGACACGGCGTACATCATGAACCGCATGATGTGGAATGTCCTGCACAGCAGAAAGGGTACTGCCTACGGCAAGGCCCCCGACGGCGAGATGGACTCTGTGGCCAAGACTGGTACGACGAGCAACTACAAGGACTACACCTTTGCCGGTCTGACGCCGTACTATGTCACCGCCATCTGGTGGGGCTGTGACCGCCCGACCGAGATGGACACGCTGGGCAAGGCGGGCAAGAACGCAAGCCCCATCCAGTACGCATGGAAGGCACTGATGGAGGACCTGCAGGCCGACCTGCCGGTCAAGGAGTTTGCCAAGGGCGAGAACGTCGTCGAGAAACACTTTGACACCTCCACCGGCGCGATCATCTCCAACGGCGGCAGTGTGGGCTATTACACCGAGGACAACCTGCCCGACAACAGCTACACGGTCTCCGAGGACGACCCCTACGCCGCCCTGGCCCAGGCCGCCGCGGACGCTGCCGCCGCCGCAGGGGACACCACCACTGAGCCGACAGAATAAAAAGCTGCCTCCCATGTAGGGGCCGGGCATGCCCGGCCCGCGGCCTTTCCGTAAGCATACGTCTGCCTTACACGACAGGGCCGGACATGTCCGGCCCCTACCGCACAGCAGAGAAAGACACACCATTCGAATCGTACCCGGTTCGGATGGTGTGTTTTTGTATCAGCTACAGTTGTGCTCGCACAAAAGATATCGACTTTTCCATACTGTGGGCTGTGCAATTTGACAAATTGCACAAAAACCGCCGCAAAAGGCTTGCAACCGGGCCTTGCCCGTGGTATGATGGGACACATCGAGAACAGTTGTACACAAGGGGGATACACGATGGCCGAGAGGCGTTTTCTGCTGGTAGACGCGGATGTTCTGCCGGAAGTCTTTGTCAAGGTGCTGCAGGCCAAGGAGCTGCTGGCCTCGGGTGCGGTGAGCAATATCTCCGCCGCGGCCAAGCAGGCAGGCATATCACGCAGTGCCTTCTATAAATATAAGGATACGGTGTTTGACGCCGAGACCGGGCGCGAGTCCATCACCGTGGTGGCAACGCTGCTGGATAAGACCGGCGCACTGCAGGGGCTGCTGTCGGGCATTTCGGCGGCGGGCGCGTCCATCGTGACCATCACCCAGTCCCGCCCGGAGAACGGCGCGGCCCAGGTCGAGGTCACAGTCCGCACCGGCACGATGCAGATGCCGGTGGACGAGATGCTGACCCGCCTGTCCCACCAGCCGTGCGTGGTGGAGATCCACAGAGGCGCGTGACCGCAGGGTAGGGGCGAGGCATGCCTCGCCCGCAGCCTTGCCGGAATAGCTCTATCGCGGGAAAGCCGCGGGCCGGGCATGCCCGGCCCCTACAGAGCATATACCGAGTGAGTGTAAGATTAGGGGGATTTTTCCAATGGCTAAAATCGCAATCATGGGCTTCGGCACGGTCGGCTCCGGTGTGCTGGAGGTCTGCCGCCGCAATGCAGCCTCCATCGCCCGCCGCGCCGGTGAGCCCGTTGAGGTCAAATATATCCTGGATGTGCGGGACTTTTCCGGTTCTCCGGATGCTGCGCTTTTTACGAAATCCATCGACACGATCCTGAATGACCCCGAAATCAAGGTCGTCGTCGAGACCATTGGCGGCACAAAATTTGCCTACCCGTATGTGCGCCGGTGCCTCGAGAGCGGGCGCAGCGTCTGCACCTCCAACAAGGAGATGGTCGCGACCTACGGCGCAGAGCTGCTGGCCCTTGCCAAAGAGCACAGCGCGGCCTTCCTGTTTGAGGCCAGCGTCGGCGGCGGCACGCCGATCATCACCCCGATGCACCAGTGCCTGGCCGCCAACCATATCAGCAGCATCCGCGGCATCGTCAACGGCACGACGAACTTCATGCTGACGAAGATGAAGCGCGAGAACATGGGCTTTGACGAGGCCCTGAAAATTGCCCAGCAGCTCGGCTACGCCGAGACGAAGGACCCCGGCGACGATGTGGATGGCCGCGATGCCTGCCGCAAGATCGCCATTCTGGCCAGCCTCGCCTGCGGGCATCACGTCTACCCGGACAACATCCCGACCCGCGGCATCCGCGACATCACCGTTGCTGACATCAAGGCCGCCGAAAAGCTCGACAGCGCCATCAAGCTGATCGCCTGGTACAACGAGGGCGGGGACGGTCAGATGGCCGCGGGCGTCGAGCCGATGCTCGTCTCCAACTCGAACCAGCTGGCGGGCGTCGATGACGTGTTCAACGCCGTTTTGATGAAGGGCGATATGCTCGGCGACGTCGTGTTCTACGGCAAGGGCGCGGGCAAGCTGCCCACCGCCAGCGCCGTTGTGGCCGACGTCATTGACGCTTTGAAAGAGGGCGTCAAGGTACACGACTCGCTGTTCTGGAAGCCAGCCGAGAAGCCGGAGGGCCTGCTCGAGGACAGGAACACCTACCCGTGGTATCTGCGCGTGACCGGTGTGGCGGCGGCGCTGCTGCCCAGCGTGGCCGGTGCGGGCCATGTGGTCTTTGAGGACAACGGCGAGGCCGCCTATCTGGTCGATGCCGCCACGTCTGCGGATATTGCCGCTGTCACGGAGAAAATCGAAGTGCTGGGCGGCAAGGTCGCGCTGGCCATGAAGAAGCTGGAAGACTGAGAGGGGGGCAGGGTATATGGTAACTGTAACTGTCCCGGCCACCAGCGCCAACGTCGGCGCTGGGTTTGACTCGCTGGGTCTGGCCGTTTCGATGCACAACGTCTTTACGTTTGAGGAATCGGACCGCATTCAGATTTCGTCCGTCGATGGGACCCACGTCCCGGCGGGCAGCAACAACCTGGTCTACCGCTCGGCCCGGGTCGTCTATGACCAGCTGGGCATCCCGCTGAAGGGTCTGCGCATCACCCAGCGCAACGACATCCCGATGGCGCGCGGCCTCGGGTCCAGCTCGGCCTGCATCGTGGCGGGCATCATGGGCGCGAACGCCCTGCTGGGCGACAAGCTGACCGAGCGCCAGATGCTGACGCTGGCGACGGCCATCGAGGGCCATCCCGACAACGTCGCCCCCGCCATGCTGGGCGGCTTTGTGACCAGCGTCATCGACGAGGGCCAGGTCTACAGCGTCAAGAAGGACATTGACCCCGAGCTGGCGTTTGCGGCGTTTGTGCCGGACTTCCGCCTGCTGACCAGCAAGGCGCGCGCGGCGCTGCCCGCCATGGTCAGCCATAAGGATGCCGTCTACAACCTGTCCCGCGCGGCGCTGGCCACGGCGGCCTTCTGCGAGGGCAACTACGCGCTGCTGGGTGTGGCGACCAAGGACGTGCTGCACCAGAAGTACCGCCTGCCGCTGATCGAGGGCGGCGACGACGTCTTTGAGCTGGCGCAGGACCTGGGTGCGCAGGCCGTTTACATCTCGGGCGCCGGGCCGACCATCATGGCCGTTGTGCACAAGGACGACACCGAGTTTTTCACCCGCGCAGAGGCAGCGCTGGCTGCGGACAGCCCGCTGCACCATTTTACCGTGCATCGTCTGCTGGCCGACAACGTCGGCGCAGTGGTGAGCTGATACAGGAACAGGGGAGAGAGTACACCAATGGGCTTGATCGTACAAAAATTCGGCGGCTCCTCGGTCAAGGACCGGGACCGCATCTTCAACGTGGCGCGCATCGTCATGAACACCCGCAACGCCGGCAACGACGTTGTCGTGGTCGTCTCGGCGCAGGGCGACACCACCGACGACCTGATCACCAAGGCGGCGGAGATCACCTCCGACCCGTCCCACCGCGAGATGGATATGCTGCTGGCCGCAGGCGAGGAGATTTCGATTTCCCTGCTGACGATGGCCTTGCAGGAGCTGGGCGTCTCCGCCATCAGCCTGACGGGCTGGCAGGCGGGCTTCAACACAGACCGCGCCTACTCCAAGGCGCGCATCAAGCGCCTGGACACCGAGCGTGTCGAGAGTGAGCTGGCGCGCAACCGTGTGGTCGTCGTGGCAGGCTTCCAGGGCCTGAACCGCTCCGACGACATCACGACGCTGGGCCGCGGCGGCAGCGATACCTCCGCCGTGGCGCTGGCCGCTGCGCTGCACGCGGACCGCTGCCAGATCTTCACCGACGTCGAGGGCGTCTACACCGCAGACCCGCGCAAGATCCCCAAGGCAACCAAGCTCAAGGAGATCACGTTTGACGAGATGCTCGAGCTGGCGTCCCTGGGTGCGCAGGTGTTGAACAACCGCAGCGTCGAGCTGGCCAAAAAGTACAATGTCGAGCTGGAGGTCATCTCCAGCATCAATCCGGTGCCCGGCACCGTTGTTAAGGAGGAGACCAAAGTGGAAGGTATGCTCATCAAGGGTGTTGCAAAGGACACCGACGTCGCCGTTTTGACCGTGAAGGACGTGCCGGATGTGCCCGGTATGTCGTTCAAAATTTTCAGCCTGCTGGCCCAGAAGAACATCAACGTTGACATCATTCTGCAGACCACGGGCCGCGACGGCAAGAAGGACATGAGCTTCACCGTGCCCCTGGGCGACGCCGAGAGCGCCGTTGCCGCGCTGAAAAACGCCACGCACCGCATCGGCGGCGGCGACATCACCGTTGACAAGACCTGCGCGAAGGTCTCCATCGTCGGCGCGGGTATGCAGAGCCACTCCGGCGTGGCCTCCACGATGTTCGAGGCCCTGTTCAACCAGAACATCAACATCAAGATGATCTCCACCAGTGAGATCAAGATCAGCGTCATCATCGACGAGGCCGACGCCGACAAGGCAGTTGCCGCCATCCACGACGCATTCATCAACTGATTGCAAGGTCTTATATAGAGGGAAATGGGTCGTCCCCCGTGCACATGATGGTGCACGGGGGACGTTGTTGTTAGGGTAAACGGGCAGAACCCTTCCGGCCTTGCTGACGCGAGGCCTGAGGGGTTTTGCCCGTTACCCTTTATTACAAAAGCTTCTCACCTGCTGCAAACTTCGCCGTCAGCTTACCCTTGCCAAGGTACGCATACCGCTCCAAACGCTCCGCAGCGCTGAACGCCCGCATATTTTTAAGCGGGTCATCATCCAGCACCAGCGCGTCAAACGCATAGCCGTCCTCAAACAGGCCGACCTTCTCGCCAAAATCGGCCCAGAAATCTCCGCCGCCGACAGTCGCCATATACAGCGCCTCCACCATCGTCAGCGGCTTTTCACTCTGGTCGATATACCGCCAGCGCAGCTTGCTGACCTGCACGGCGGTAGCCATGACCGTGAACAGGTCCAGCGTCTGACCGCCGGCCACGTCGCTGCCCAGGCCGACGCGCCAGCCGCCGCGCAGGTAGTGCGCCGCGGGGGCGATGCCCGCAATGACATTCTCGTTGCTGGTGGGGCAGTGGGCGATCATGACGCGGTTCTGTTTCATCAGCGCGGCCTCGTCATCGGGGCTGTAGATGCAGTGCGCCATGACGGTGGGCACGCCGCCGCCGAACAGGCCGTACCGGCTGTAGCTCTCGCCGTAGAATTTTGTGCCGGGGCACAGCTCGGCGACCCACGCGATCTCGCCCGGATTTTCGGACAGGTGACTCTGCGCAGGTACGTTGTATTCTCTTGCCAGTTCGCCGAGACCGCGCATATACTCGTCACTCGTGCTGGGGGTGAAGCGCGGCGTGATCATCGGGCGCACCGGGCCCGCGTGCAGGGTGTTTTCGGCGCGGCAGGTATCCAGCCAGCGGCGCGTCTCGGCCAGACCCGCGGCGGCGGACGGCTCACGGTAGCTGTCAGGGCTGTTGCGGTCCATACCCAGCTTGCCGACAAAGGCGGAAAGCCCCGCGCCGCGCAGCTGGTGCATCAGTTCGAGCGTTGCGTCGGTGTGCAGCGTCGCAAAGATGCAGGCGCGCGTTGTGGCGCTGTTTTTCAGGTCGCGCACAAAATAGGAGTAGCCCAGCCTGGCGTAGGCCGGGTCGGCGTAGTGGGCTTCCTCGGGGTAGGTGTACTGCTGCAGCCAGTCCAGCAGCTCCAGATCCATCGCCGTGCCGCAATAGCTGTACTGCGGCGCGTGCAGATGCAGGTCCACAAGACCCGGCGTGATGATTTTACCCGTATAGTCGAGAACTTCCACCCCGGCAGGGGCGGTCTCGCTGAATCCGGCGCACAGGCCGTTTTCACACAGCAGATAGCCCTCGCGGACGCGGAGTGTGTCCGGGGCGGGGGTGTCGAGGAAGGTGCCTTTCAGGGTGAAAGTGTTCATATAGTATACCTCTTTATATAGAATTGCTCTGTAGGGGCCGGGCATGCCCGGCCCGCAAGTTTACGGCAGATGTCTGCCCACCCGCGGGGCGTCGGGGACGCCGCCCCCTACAAAGCGGCGATTCCAGACTCTATTATAAACAATCTACCCCATCTGTTGCAAGTTTTTTATTTACTTTACGTCGCTAAAGCGGTATAATACTAATATCTATTGATGTTTGAAAGGAATAACGATTTGGAACGTAAACAACTCGCGCCCGGCGTTTGCATTACAACGCTGGATGCTTCTAAATTCAACCGCTGCCGCATCACGCTGCATCTGCGCTTTCCGGCAAAGCGGGAATCCGCCACCGACGCCGCGGTGCTGGCCCTTGTGCTGGAACGCGGCTACGCGGCCTGCCCCGATATGACCGCGCTGTCCCGCCGCCTGGCCGAGCTGTACGGCGCGGACCTCGGCGTTGACCTGGCCAGCGCGGGCACGGACCGCGTGCTCTCCGCCGATATCTGCGGCATCAAGGACGCTTACGCGCTGGCGGGGGAGAACCTGACCGCCGCCTACGCCGACATTGTGTTCGGCACGATCTTTGACCCGTATCTCGTGGACGGTGCGTTCGACCCCGAGGCCGTGCGCATCGAGACCGAGACCCAGGCCCGCCGCCTTGAGGCCGAGTTCAACTCGAAGCGTCTCTACTGCGTGCGGCAGGCCCGCCGCAAATTCTACGGCGACACCCCTGCGGGCATCGAGCTGGGCGGCTACCCCAGCGAGCTTGTCAATGTGACGCCGCAGAGCCTCAAGGCCGAGTATGACCGCATCCTCTCCACCGCGTACATCGACGTGATGGTGCAGGGCGTCGATGAGGCCCGCGTGGCCGATATGCTGCTGAAAAAGCTCGACGGCATCCGCCGTGACCCGCACCCGTTTGCCGCGCCCGTCGCCATGCCCGCCACGCCGCTGCGCCATTTTAAAGAGGAGATCCCCGGCCTGACCCAGGCCAAGCTCTGTATGCTGTTTACCACGGGCGAAGCCAACCCCAACCCGCCCAGTGTCAGCATCCTGCGCGTCGCCATGAGCGTGCTGGGCGGCTCTGCCACCAGCCGTTTGTTCCGCAACGTGCGCGAGAAGCAGTCCCTTTGCTACTACTGCGGTTCTGCCGCCCAGCGCGCCACCGGCGTCATGATGATCGACTCCGGCGTCGAGCCGGGCAAGGAGCAGCAGGCCGAGGCCGCCATCATTGCCGAGCTGGAGGGCCTGAAAAACGGCCCCATCACCCAGGAAGAAGTGGACGACTGCCGCCGTGGTCTTTTGTCCAGCATGGACGCCCTCGGCGACAGCCTGGCCGCGCTGGAAAACTGGTACTACGGCCAGATCACACGCGGCGAGCCGCTCTACCCGCCGGAGTACGGCAAGGTGCTGACCAGCGCCGTCAGTTTGGACGAGGTGCGTCAGACGCTGCAGAGCTACAGCTATTCGGTCTGCTACGCCGTGACCGCCGAGCCGGGCACGCAGGGGAAGGGAGGCAGCGAGGATGTTGAATAACGATCATGAGAGCTTCGCCGCTGCCCAGGCGCGCGCCGCTGCCGCCGTCAGCTGTGAAAGCGTCGTGCTGCCCAGCGGCCTGACCGTGCTCTGCCGCACGATGCCGGGCTACAGCAGCGTCCACGCGATTTACGCCACGGGCTTCGGCTCCGTCCACCGCGCGTTCAGGCTGGACGGCAAACAGGTCACACTGCCCGCCGGTACGGCGCATTTCCTGGAGCACAAAATGTGCGAGACGCCCAAGGGCGACTCCTTCACCTTCTACGCCAAGACCGGCGCGTCGGCCAACGCCTTTACCAGCTATGACCGCACCTGCTACCTGTTCTCGGCGACCCAGAAAATTGACGAGAACCTTGACATTCTGCTGGGCATGGTCGGCAAGCCGTGGTTCACCAAGGCCACGATTGCCAAGGAGCAAGGCATCATCGGGCAGGAAATCAAAATGTACGACGACAGCCCCGACTGGCGGCTGCTGAACGCGCTGTTCCGCTGCCTCTACGCCGACCACCCGCTGCGCGACGACATCGCGGGCACGGTGGAGAGCATTGCCGAGCTGACGCCCCAGATGCTCTACAGCTGCACTAGGGGGTTCTACGCGCCGTCCAATATGGTGCTGAGCGTCGCGGGCAAGATCACGCTGGCGCAGGCTGTGGACGCCTGCAAGCGCAACGGCCTGTACCGCGCCCGCGCCCCGCATGAGGTCGAGTGGGACATCCCGGCGCAGACCGGCCCGCTGCCCCACAAGGAAGCGTTCTTCACGATGCCTGTCACGAAGCCTTGCTTCGGCGTGGCCTACCGCGAGGAGCCGCTGGCCGAGGGGGACCTGAAGCGCGAGCTGCTGCTGGACATGCTGGGCGATCTGGTCGTCGGCGGCCTGACGAAGCTCTACCGCCGTCTGTACGATGAAGCGCTGGTCAACCCCGAGTTCTCCGGTGACTTTATCGCCGTGCGCGGCGCCTGCACCGTGGCCTTTACCGGCGAGAGCGACACCCCGCGCCAGGTCGTGGACCTTTTACAGGAGGAGATCGAGCGGATGCGCCGCGAGGGCGTTGACCCCGAGGTCTTTATGCTTGTGAAAAACCAGATGTACGGCGAGCTGCTGGGCGACGTGGAGGCCGTGGACGATGCCGCCGAGGAGGCCGCCGCGGCCTGCCTGAAGGGCCGCACGCTGGCGGACGAGATCGCCGCGCTGGCCGCGCTGACCGTGGAGGACGCCAACGCCCTGCTGCAGACGGCCCTGCGGGAGGAAAACCGCGCCTACGTGCAGATCGACCCGGCAGAAAAATAACGAGGTTAAGTTGAAAATGGTCTATCATGTGCAATTTCCCGGGTTGGGCCTGGATCTGACGGTCAACCGTGTGGCGCTGGCCATCGGCGGGTTCAACATTTACTGGTACGGCGTCATCATCGCGGCGGGTATGCTGCTGGCAATGCTCTACGCCTTCCGCAATGCCGTGGACTACGGCATCGACTCGGACCGTCTGGTGGACGTTGTGGCCATCGGCACGGTCATGGCCATCGTCTGTGCCCGTATTTATTACGTAGCTATGGCACCCTTTGCGTATCAAAGCCTCTGGGAGATGATCGACATCCGCAAGGGCGGCATCGCCATCTATGGCGCGGTCATCGGCGCGTTTGTGTTCGGCGCCCTGGCCGCCAAATGGCGCAAAGTGCCGCTGCTGCCGCTGTTTGATCTGGTGTCGCTGGGCTTTCTGATCGGGCAGGGCATTGGCCGCTGGGGCAACTTCGTCAATCAGGAGGCCTTCGGTACAAACACGACGCTGCCCTGGGGCATGTACAGCGAGGGCACGGAGGCGTATCTCAAATCCGTGCAGGTCACGCTGCCCGCGGGCGTGACCGTGGACCCCGCCGCGCCGGTGCACCCGACGTTTTTGTATGAGAGCATCTGGTGTCTGGTTGGCTTCGCCGTGCTGGCTTCGCTTTACAAAAAACGGCGATTCAACGGACAAATCTTCCTGGGCTATATCATCTGGTACGGCCTGGGCCGCGCCTGGATCGAGGGGCTGCGCACCGACTCGCTGCTGATCGGCAATACCGGTCTGCGCGCCAGCCAGCTGGTGGCGATTGGGTCGGTCATCGTGGCCGCCGCGCTTATGGTCATCGGTCTGCGCAATGCCAAGGGCAAGCCGCTCATGGTGCCGCTGGCTGTGAAGGACCTGAAAAAGCAGGCCGAGGCAGGGGACCGCTTCACGCCGGACACCCTGCCCGCCGGCACACCCCACGCCGAGTTTGTCAAGGCCACCGATGCCATGAATGCGCGTCTGGATGCGCTGGATTTGAGCGAGGTCGAGATCGAGGAGATTGAGGATCCGAAGGAGTAAAAAAGGAACTGTTTCGGATAATGGCAAGGCTCTCTCCCTCCGCTGCCTGCAGGCGGGGGAGAGAACCCCACCAAAACCCGAAATCTACCCTAACATAGAGAGGAGAACCTATATGGCAGCAACTGTCATTGACGGCAAGGCATTGGCCGCAGCCACAAAGGCCGAGGCCGCAGAAAAGGTCAGGGAGCTGAAAAGCAGGGGCATCAACCCCTGCCTGGCGGTCATTCTGGTGGGCGAGAACCCCGCCAGCCAGGTCTACGTCCGCGGCAAGATCAACGACTGTGCGCAGTGCGGCATCGAGAGCCGCAGCATCAACCTGCCCGCCGACACCACGCAGGACGCCCTGCTGGCCGAGGTGAAGAAGCTGGCGGATGACTCCGCTGTGCACGGCATTCTGGTGCAGCTGCCGCTGCCCGCCCAGATCGACGAGAAGGCTGTCATCGACGCCATCCCGCCCGAGAAGGACGTGGACGGCTTCTCGCCCGTCAACGTGGGCCGTATGCAGATCGGTGAGCCGTGCTACCTGCCCTGCACCCCGGCGGGCTGCATCCGCATGATCGAGTCCACGGGCACCGACATTGCGGGCAAGAACGCCGTCGTCATTGGCCGCTCGAACATCGTGGGCAAGCCCGCGGCGTTGCTGCTGCTGGCGAAGAATGCCACGGTCACGATCTGCCATTCCAGGACGAAGAACCTGAAAGAAGTCTGCGCCGCCGCGGATATTCTCGTGGCCGCCGTGGGCCGCGAGGGCTTTGTGACCGGCGACATGGTCAAGCCCGGTGCCGTCGTCATTGATGTGGGCATCAACCGCGGTGCGGACGGCAAGCTGCACGGTGACGTGAACTTTGCCGAGGCCGCCGAAAAGGCCGCCTACATCACCCCCGTCCCCGGCGGCGTCGGCCCCATGACTCGCGCCATGCTCATGCTGAACACGGTGGAGGCGGCAGAGCGGCAGGGCCGCTAATAAAGGCTTCCCCCCTTGGGGGAAGCTGTCCGCGAAGCGGACTGATGAGGGGCAACCTTGCCATTGCAGCCCACTGATGGGATACAACCGCAGACTTGCCCCTCATCCGGCCCTGCGGGGCCACCTTCAGTCTACGCGCTAAGAGCCGCCTACGGCGGTTGCGCTCCGACACGCGCCAGCGGGCGCAGCCCCCAGGGGGGAAGGCAAAAGAAATTCTAAAATTTTAACCTTCCCACGCCCGAAAACCCCTTGACAAGCCCTGCTCCTATATGGTATGATACTAGAGCCGCATGGTATGGGCTCTATAAGTGTGTGCTTTTATCGGTGCAACGCCCTACAGACCAGCGAGACTTATTGAAAGAGGTTATCCACTATGTACGCAGTTATCAAAACCGGTGGCAAGCAGTACAGCGTTAAGGTCGGCGACGTCGTCTACGTCGAGAAGCTGAACGCTGAGGACAACAGCGAAGTCACCTTCGATCAGGTTCTCGCCGTTGGCGAGGAGGGCTCTGTCAAGGTCGGCGCTCCCGTTGTTGAGGGCGCTTCCGTTGTTGCCAAGGTCGTCAAGACCGGCAAGGGCAAGAAGCTCAACATCCTGACCTATCGTCCCAAGAAGGGCAGCATGGTCCGCAAGGGTCATCGTCAGCCCTACACCAAGGTGGAAATCACCGCGATCAACGGCTAAGGAGGTAAATCACAATGGCACATAAAAAAGGCGTAGGTTCTACCAAGAACGGTCGTGATTCCGAGTCCAAGCGCCTCGGCGTCAAGCGCGGCGACGGTCAGTTTGTTCTGGCCGGCAACATCCTGGTCCGTCAGCGCGGCACCCACATCCATGCGGGTGAGGGCGTCGGCATCGGCAGCGATGACACCCTGTTCGCTCTGGTCGATGGCCGCGTTCACTTCGAGCGCATGGGCCGTGACCGCAAGCGCTGCACGGTCAAGCAGTAAAAAAACCGGTACGGGCGGGCCTTTGCGGCTCGCTCGTTTTTTGTGATTTTTTTGTAAATGAGGTACCACATGGCAACCAGTAATTTTATTGATACCGCCACGATCTGGCTGCACGCCGGCAAGGGCGGCGACGGTGCGGTGACGTTCCACCGCGAAAAATTCGTGGCGGCGGGCGGCCCCGACGGCGGTGACGGCGGGCGCGGCGGCGACATCATCTTTGTGGCCGACGACAACCTGTCCACCCTGATGGACTTCCGCTACAAGCGCAAGTACACCGCGCCCGACGGCGAGAATGGCCGCGCCAAGCGGATGAGCGGCGCAGACGGTGACGACCTGGTCATCCGCGTGCCCCGCGGCACCGTGCTGAAGGAGGCCGAGACCGACCTCGTCGTGGCCGATCTGACGGGCAGTGAGCCTGTTGTCGTGGCCAGGGGCGGACGCGGCGGCTGGGGCAACAGCCATTTTGCGACCCCGACCCGCCAGATCCCCAAGTTTGCCAAGCCCGGTCTGCCCGGCGAGGATATGCACCTCAAGCTCGAGCTGAAGGTCATTGCGGACGTGGGCCTGATCGGCTTCCCGAACGTCGGCAAATCGACGCTCATCAGCATTATTTCTGCCGCGCGTCCCAAGATCGCCAACTACCACTTCACGACGCTGACCCCCGTGCTGGGCGTCGTCCGCGTCGGCCCGGAGCAGAGCTTTGTCTGCGCCGACATCCCCGGTCTGATCGAGGGTGCTGCGGAGGGCGTCGGCCTCGGCCACGACTTCCTGCGCCATGTTGAGCGCTGCCGCCTGCTGCTGCACGTCGTTGACGTCTCCGGCTGCGAGGGCCGCGACCCCAAGGCGGACTTTGAGCAGATCAACCACGAGCTGGCCGGGTTCAGTGCCGAGCTGGCGGACCGTCCGCAGATCGTGCTGGGCAACAAGTGCGACATTGCAAGCCCCGAGCAGGTCGAGGAGTTCAAGCAGTACGTCGAGGCCAAGGGTCTGACCTTCCTGCCCATCTCCGCGGCGACCCGTCAGGGTGTGGACAACCTGCCCGCGCTGGTCTACAACCGCCTGAAGGATCTGCCCCCGGTCAAGGTCTATGAGGCCGAGTACAAGCGCCCCGACAAGAACGCCCAGCCGACCCGCCCGTTCACGGTGGAGCGCACCGGCGACCACGAGTTCACCGTCGATGCCCCGTGGCTGGAGCGTATCCTCGCCGGTACGAACGTCGAGGACTATGAGAGCCTGCAGTATTTCCAGACGCAGCTGGGTGATTCCGGCATTCTGGACGAGCTGGTCGCCCAGGGCGTTGAGGAAGAGGACACGATCAAGATCGGCGAGTATGAATTCGATTATCTGTACTAAGTAGTAGAAAATATGCTGTTTACACAAAAATCCGAAGTCGACATTCACGAAATGTCGCCGCTGGCGCTGGCCTTTGTGGGCGACGCCGTGCTGGAGCTGCTCGTCCGCGCCCGCCTGGTGGGCACGACGCGCTTGCAGCCCAATCGTCTGCATACCGTGGCGACGCATTACGTCAGCGCCCACGCGCAGAATCTGGAGCTGGACATCATCGAGCCGATGCTGACCGACGCCGAGGCCGCCGTGCTGCGCCGCGGCAAAAACGCCAGCAAGGCCACTGTCGCCAAGCACGCCACCGTGCAGGAGTACCGCGCCTCCACCGGCTTTGAGTGCCTGCTGGGCTGGCTGTACCTGCAAGGCAGGAACGACCGCATTGAGGAATTGTTCAACGCGATGTGGGACGGGTATAAGCCGGAGTAATAAGTAAAAAGCCTTCCCCCGAGGGGGAAGGTGGCCGAGGCCCCGCCCGAGGGCGGATGAGGGGAAAGCCTCCGCAATTTGCCCGGTAACGGGTTGTAGTGGCAAGGCCGCCCCTCATCAGCCGCCTGCGGGCGGCAGCTTCCCCCCAAGGGGGGAGGCCTTAGGAAACCCGCCTCACTTGCAGTTCTTGCTGTCGGTGGTGTTGGTGGTGCGGTTGGTGGTTTTCTGCTGGGTACGGTTCGTGGTTTTCTGGGTCGTGTCCGTCGTGCGATTGGTCGTGCGGTTCGTCGAATTGTTAGTCTGATTCTTAGCCATAGGTGGTAAGCTCCTTTCGCAAGTAAAAACGATCTACAGTCGTTTTCGGACTGCAAAGGTAGTTTGCCCGCCCATGGCTTTTTTATGCAGAGGGGGCTGCTATGGAATTTCCACAGGATTTTACCGCGCGGGAGCGGGCACTGCTGGGGGCGCGCTTTGACGAGCTGTACGCCTACGCCACGCCGCAGCCTGCCCGCGGCGTAACGGTCAACGCGCTGCGCTGCACGCCGGAATGGTTCGCGCAGCATACGGATTTTGACGCAAAGCCGTCCCCATTCTGCCCCACGGCCTTTACGACGGCGGAGGACTTCCGCCCGGGGCGGCACGCCTGGCACCACGCGGGCGTGCTCTATGCACAGGAGCCGAGTGCCTCGGCCCCTGCTGCGCTGCTGGACGTGCAGCCCGGTATGCGGGTGGCCGACCTCTGCGCCGCACCAGGAGGCAAGACCAGCCAGCTGGCGGCGGCTCTGCAGGGGCAGGGCCTGCTGCTGGCCAATGAATTCGTCGCCGCCCGCGCTGAAATTCTGCGCCAGAATCTCGAGCGAATGGGCGTGACGAACGCCGTCATCACGAACGAGGACACCGCCCGCCTGGCCGCGGCGATGCCCGGGCAGTTTGACCGGGTGCTCGTCGACGCGCCCTGCTCGGGCGAGGGTATGTTCCGCAAGGAGGCCGTCGCAGCCGCCCAGCACAACAACGCCTTAGTGGCGCACTGTGCGGAGCTGGGGGCCGAAATTCTCGAAAACGCGGCGGCGCTGCTGGCTCCGGGCGGCGTGCTCGTCTACTCGACCTGCACATTTGCCCCGGCGGAGGACGAGGGACAGATCGCGGCCTTCCTCGCAAAGCACCCCGCGTTCACGCTCTGCGACCTGTCCGGCTGCGGCTTTGGCCGCCCGGGCGAGGCCAACCGCGCCCCTGACTACCCGGATTTCCGCGCCGGATACACCCGCCGCATCTGGCCCGCCGACGGCGGCGAGGGCCACTTTATGGCAAAGCTGCAAAAGGTAGCCGACGCCGACGCGCCCACCCCGCCGAAGGGCAAGCCGCCCAAGGTGCCGAAAGCCCCGGCGGAGTGGCTCGATTTTGCCAAAACCTATTTCCCGGCGCTGGCTTCCCGCCCGCTGGCCGGGGCGGGGGAGTGGCTGCTGCTGCCCGCGCCGGGCAGCGAGACGCTGAACACCGCGAAGCTGCGCGTCGTGCGCGGCGGCGTTCTGGCGGGCAGTGTGCTGAAAAAGCGGTTCCAGCCCGCCCATGCGCTTTTCATGGCCTACGGCGCACAGTGCACGAACCGCGAGGAGCTGACGCTGACCGACCCGCGCACCGCCGCTTGGCTGCGGGGCGAGGAGATCGACGCCGCCACCGCGCAAAACGGCTGGTGCGCCGTGCTCGTAGACGGGTTCCCGCTCGGCGGCGGCAAGGTCAGCGGCGGACGCATCAAAAACCATTACCCGAAGGGCCTGCGCAATCTGCAATAAAGCGGGCGGCCCCTCTTGAAAAGAACGATTTGTTGTGCTATAATAGTTTACTGGTAATTATCGGCTGTAATGCCGCTGCCTGTGTGAATACAAATTAGGGGGATTTTTCCATGTCCGGACATAGCAAATGGAATAACATCAAGCGTAAAAAGGAAAAGACCGACGGCGCCCGCGCCAAGGTTTTCACTAAGATCGGCCGCGAGATCGCCGTGGCCGTTAAGGAGGGCGGCGGCAACCCCGCTTCCAACTCCAAGCTGGCGGCTCTGATTGCCAAGGCCAAGGCCAACAGCGTGCCCAACGATAACATCCAGCGCATTATCAAGCGCGCCGAGGGCGGCGACAAGACCGAGTATGAGGCAATCACCTATGAGGGTTACGGCCCCGGCGGCATCGCCGTCATGGTCGAGACCCTGACTGACAACCGCAACCGCACCGCGGCCAATATGCGCCATTACTTTGACAAGTTCGGCGGCAACCTGGGCCAGATGGGCTGCGTCGGCTTCATGTTCACCCAGAAGGGCGTCATCGTCGTCGATCTCGAGGACAAGGACCCCGATGAGCTGATGATGGATGCGCTGGACGCCGGTGCCGATGACTTCGATGCAGGCGAGGACGCCGCCGAGGTCACCACCAGCCCCGAGAACTTCACCGCCGTCTGCGACGCGCTGGAAAAGAAGGGCTACAAGTTCATCTCCGCCGACGTGGCGCAGGTGCCTTCCACCACCACCGCGCTGACCGACCCCGATCAGCTCGTCCAGATGGGCAAGCTGCTGGACGCCCTGGACGACGATGATGATGTCCAGAACGCCTGGCACACCCTCGAGAACGAGGAAGACCTGGATCGCTAAACCACAAGAATGCCAAAAGAGAGTGAAGGGCGACTTTTGCTCTCTTTTTTTGTACGGCAGAACGGTAGGGGCCGGGCATGCCCGGCCCGCAGCGTAGAAATGACCCGAGATTTTCGGGCTGCCGCAAAGTTCAGGGCCGGACATGTCCGGCCCCTACAAGCATGTTTTTAATTGAAAAGGAGCGTTACTATGCCAAAACTCCTTTGCCCGCACTGCCTGCAGCCGCTGGATGGCGGGTACCGCGGCGAGTGCCCCCACTGCGGGCGCTCACTGGAAAACCGCAACCCCGAGGGCGCGCTGCCTCTGGGCACCCAGCTGGGCGGCAGGTACACGGTGGGCACCTATTTGAGCGCCGACGGTGACGGTCTTGCCTACCGCGGCGTGCTGAACGACGAAAAAAAATTCGTCCTCATCAAGGAATATTTCCCGGTCACACTCTGCAACGGCCGCAGCGCCGACGGTGCGCTGATGCCCAAGGAGGAGAAGGAGGTCCTGTTCAAGACGAGCCGGATGGACTTCAAGGACCTATACGACGACCTGAAAAACCTGACCCCGGCCACCGGCTTGTCCACGATTCTGGACGTTATGGAGGAAAACAACACGGTCTACGCCGTGGAGGAGAGCGAGAAGGGCATGACCCTGTCGCATTACCTGCACCTGCGCAGCCGCACGCTGACCCCCGCCGAGGCCCGCACGCTGCTGCAGCCCATCATGGAGGGCGTAGCCCTGCTGCACAAGTCGGGGCTGATCCACCGCGGCATCTGCCCGGACAACATCGTGCTGCCCATCGACGGCACGGCCCGCCTGACCGGTTACGGCACGCTGGCGCTGCGCACCGGCGGCAGCGAGCTGAAGAGCCAGCTCTACCCGGGCTACGCCGCGCCGGAGCAGTACTCTGCCGCCGAGTTCAGCGGGCGCTACACCGATGTTTACGCGCTGGCCGCGGTCTGCTACAGGATGGTCACAGGGCAGACGCCCGTCGCCGCGCCCCAGCGCAAGGTGCGGGACAGCCTCGAGTCGGCGCACAGCCTCGAGGCGGGTGTGCCTACATGGTTCTCGCAGGTGCTGGCCTGCGCACTGCGGCTGGACCCCGCCAAGCGGATGCAGACCGTGCCCGAGCTGATGAGTGCCCTGACCGACCCGAATGTCGCAAACGCGATGTTTGAGAAGGGCGACAACCAGATCAGCACCCGCAAGATCATGGCCGTGTCGCTCGTCGTGATCTTTGTGCTGGTCGTGCTGCTGCTCTGGAGCCTGATAGGCGACAGCAAGGCTGACAGCACCCCTGTCTCAACGCCGCAGCCGACAGCAGCCAGCACGGTGGGGGAAACCACCGCCGAGACCGTGCCGAACCTGGTCGGCCTGCGCTACACAACTGACATCAAGGGCAACAGCGCCTACGACGACTACCGCATCGTGATGGTGGAGCAAAGCTCCGACACCGTGGCGCAGGGCGTGGTCATCAGCCAGGATCCGCCGGCGGGCAGTGAGAAGCTGATGGACGACCAAATCATCCAGATCACGGTCAGCAGCGGCCCGAGCCTTGTGGAGATGCCGGACATCATCGGCTTTACCCAGGCCAATGCCAGCAAAAAGCTGGACGCGCTGGGCATCCAGTACAAGATGGTCATGGTGGATAACGACGGTACGATGGCCGCGGGCTGTGTGGCGAGCACCGACTACAAGGCCGGAACGAAGATAAACACCGAGAATGTGACTGTCATCGTCAGCATCGCCGGGGAGCGGGATGACACGCTGGTGGCGCAGACGGGGAACGGCAGTGAGGCCGAACCTACGCCGGAAGCGGGACAGTAAGCAATAACGGCAAACGGGCAGAGCCCCTCCGGTCATCGCTTCGCTCGACCACCTCCCCTGAAAGGGGAGGCTTTCTCGCGGGCAGCGCCCGCGCAAAAAGGCGCCCCACAACGTGGGGAGCTGGCCGAGCCTGCGAGGCCTGAGGGGCTTTGCCCGTTTGCACTGCGAGAAGCATAAACAAAAAAGAGCAGTTCACGAAGAACTGCTCTTTTTCAGTGCATTTCAGGCAATGCCGACGCGGCGAGATTAGTCGCTGACGTAGGGCATCAGAGCCATGTAGCGGGCACGCTTGATGGCAACCGTCAGCTCACGCTGATGGAAAGCGCAGGTACCGGTAACACGGCGGGGAATGATCTTGGCGCGCTCGCTCACGTACTTGCGCAGGCGGGGCAGATCCTTGTAATCGATGTGCTCGACGCGGTCAACGCAGAAGGAGCAAACCTTCTTGCGGCCACGATGCATCGGACGAGAAGAACGATCCATAGCCATTGTGGAAACCTCCTTGTTAGAATGATACTTTCGATTTTAGAACGGCAGGTCGCCCTCATCCTCGATCAGTGCAAAGTCGTCATTGCTGCCGGCAGAATAGCTCGGCGCAGGGGCGGCCTGTGCAGCGGGACGGGGAGCGGGGGCTGCCGTGGGTGCGCCGTAACCGGCATCACCCATCGGTGCGGCGTTTGCGGATTTGGGAGCGGCAAAGTTGACGTTGTTGGCCACGATTTCAATCGCGGTGCGGTTGTTGCCGTTCTTGTCCTGATAGCTGCGGCTCTGCAGACGGCCGTCAATGGCAATCAGAGAACCCTTCTGGAAATACTTGCAGACAAACTCTGCCGTGCGGTCCCAGGCGACAACATCCAGCCAGTCAGCCTGACTCTGGCCGTTGGCGTCACGGCGTCCGCGATCACAAGCGATGCGGAACGACGCAACGTTCTTGCCCGTCGTAGTCTGGCGCAGCTGCGGGTCCGCGGCAAGGCGGCCCATGATTGCAACAACATTCAGCATTGGTTTACTCCTTACTCCTCAACAGCAAGAGTCATGCTGCGAAGAACGCCCTCGGTGATCTTGAAAACGCGGTCCAGCTCAGCCGGGAAATCGGGCTCGCTGGTGAAGCTGATCACCGTGTACACACCCTCGGTCTCATCGTTGATGGGGTAAGCAAGACGCTTCTTGCCCCAATCATCAACAGAATCGATCGTACCATTCGCTGCGATCAGGTTCTTGAACTTGTTGATCAGAGCGTTGGAAGCCTCTTCGTCGAGGTTCGCGGTGGTAACCATCATGGTTTCGTACTTAGCCATATTCTGTGCACCTCCTTTTGGACATTAGGCCTTCTCTTTTAACGGAAAAGACAAGGATAACCGTGTGATTTCACACAGCATCTAATTATATCAAGTAAATCCGCGTTTGTCAACGCAAAATTTGCCCTGCACAGCACAAAATTGCGGATTTTTTAAAAAAACCTGGACGTTCCGTAAAAGTGTCCTATTGCTTTTTCTGCCCGCTTTGCTATAATGGGCTTAATAATGTACAAGTTTTGCTTGTGGATACTCCCTTGGCCCCCTCTGGGAGGGGGCTCCCGCCGCAGCGGGTGGGGGAGAGAGCCTTACCATGGCCCGGAGCGCTTCGGGCCATGGTACGCCTCTCTCCCTCCGGCCCTGCGGGGCCACCTCCCTCCCAGAGGGAGGCAAGGGGCTGAAGAGAATGGAGCGTTCGTATGAGAATCGTGGTCGTCGGCCTCGGCAAGGTTGGCCGTGCCCTGACCGCCCAGCTTACGGCGGAAAATAACGACATTGTCGTCATCGACCAAAACCCTGACCTGATCGAGGACATTGTCAATATCTATGACGTGCGCGGTCTGGTCGGCAACGGCGGCTGCTATGACGTGCAGAAGGAGGCGTTTGAGGACGGCGCAGACCTGCTGATCGCCACAACGTCCAGTGATGAGATCAACATCCTGGCCTGCCTCGTCGCCAAAAAGCTGGGCACGCAGCACACGATTGCGCGTATCCGCAACCCGGAGTATGAGAAGCAGCTGCGCTTTATGCGCGATGACCTTGGTCTGTCGATGTTCGTCAACCCGGAAAAAGCCACGGCGCGTGAGATCGCCCGCGTGCTGCGTTTCCCGTCTGCCATCAAGCGTGAGCAGTTCTGCCGCCAGCGGTTTGAGCTGATCGAGTACCGCCTGGCCGACGACAACCCGTTGGTGGGCTTGCAGCTGTCGGACCTGTACCGCAACATCCGGGTCAAAATTTTGATCTGCGCCGTCGCCCGCGGCAGCGAGACGATCATCCCCACGGGTATGTTTACGCTGCGGGCCGGGGACAAGATCTACCTGACGGCCTCGGCCCGGGATCTGGAATCCTTCTTCCGCAAGCTGAACCTGTTCAAGGCCAAGGCCAGCAACGTCATGATCGTCGGTGCAAGCCGGATGACCTACTATCTGGTCAAGGAGCTGCAGGACATCCAGAAGCGGGTGACCGTCATCGACAGCGATGCGGCCCGCTGCCAGGAGATGAGCGAGAAGTTCCCCGGCGTGCTGGTCATCCACGGCGACGGTGCGGATGCCGAGCTGCTGAGCGAGGAGCGCATCACCGATATGGACGCCTTTGTGGCGCTGACCGGCCTGGACGAAACAAACATCATTCTGGCGATGTACGCCTCCCAGATAAACTCCTGCAAGGTCGTGGCCAAGATCAACCGCGAGTCCTTCGCCGAGCTGGCCGCTGCCAAGGGGATGGTGGACAGCGTCGTCTCCACGGCGTCGGTCACGTCGGAGTCCATTGCCATGTACGTCCGCGCCATGCAGAACAGCTTTGAGTCGGAGAACATCAAGACGCTGCACCGTCTGGTGGGCGGGCGCGTGGAGGCGCTGGAATTCAACGTTGCGCCGGGTTTGCCGTTCATCGGCGTACCGCTGAAGGATCTGACCCTGCGCAAGGGGCTGCTGGTGGCGGGCATCGTGCGCCGCAATGGCCAGACGGTCATCCCGTCCGGCAACGATGCCCTGCAGGAGGGCGACGATGTCGTTATCGTCACCACCGACACAACGCTGCACTCGCTGCGCGACATTGTAAAGTGAGGGCGCAGCCATGAACTATAAAATGGTAGGGTTTGTGCTGGGGCGCATCTTCCTGATCGAAGCAGCCCTCATGCTCTTTCCCATGGGCTGCGCCGCCATCTACGGCGAGTGGAGCGTTGTGCTTTCCTTCCTGTGGCCGGCGCTGATCGTGCTGGCGCTGGGCCTGATAACCAGCCTGCGCACCCCCCAAAACACGAAAATCTACGCCCGCGACGGCCTGGCCATCGTGGCGCTTGTCTGGGTGCTGATGTCGGTTTTCGGCGCACTGCCGTTTGTCATCTCCGGCGAGATACCGTCCTTTGTCGATGCTTTTTTTGAGACGGTCTCGGGCTTTACGACGACAGGCTCGACAATTCTGACCGACGTCGAGGCGCTGAGCCACGGCACGCTGTTCTGGCGCAGCTTTTCCCACTGGATCGGCGGCATGGGCGTGCTGGTCTTTGCCATGGCCGTGCTGCCCATGACCGATGGCCGTGCCATGCACCTGATGCGCGCCGAGGTCCCCGGCCCGACCTGCGGCAAAATATCCAGCAAATTGAGCGACAGCGCGAAGATTTTGTACGCGATCTACTTCGTGATGACCGTCATCGAAACGATTCTGCTCTGCGCGGGCGGTATGCCGCTGTTTGACGCGCTCATTCATGCGTTCGGCACGGCGGGCACGGGCGGCTTCAGCAACAAGGCGCTGAGCGTCGGCGCGTACAACAGCCCGTATTTTGAGATCGTCATCGGCGTGTTCATGCTGCTGTTCGGCATTAACTTTAACCTGTATTATTTCCTGCTGCTGCGTCATTTCTGTGAGGCGTTCGCCTCCGAGGAGATGCACGTCTACTTAGGCATCGTCGCATTCTCGACGCTGACGATCACGGCGAACATCGCGAGTATGTACGACAATGTCGGCACGGCGCTGCGCACGGCGTTCTTCCAGGTGTCGTCCATCGTCACGACCACCGGCTACGCCACGGCGGACTTCAACCTCTGGCCGACCTACTCCCGCATCGTGATCGTGATCCTGACGTTTGTGGGCGCATGCGCGGGCTCGACGGCGGGCGGCTTGAAAGTATCGCGCGTCATCATCCTTTTCAAGGCGGCACGGCAGGACCTGAACAAGATGCTGCACAGCCATGCCGTGACGACGGTCCGCTTTGAGGGCAAGCCGCTGGACGAAAAGACGCTGCGCGGTGTGCACAACTATTTCAACATTTATATGCTGCTGCTGACGCTGTCGGTGCTGCTGCTCTCGCTGGACGGGTTCGATCTGGTGACGACATTTACATCCGTCGCGACCTGCCTGAACAACGTCGGTCCCGGCCTTGAGATGGTCGGTCCGATGGGCAGCTTTGCGGATTTCTCCGCTCCGGCCAAGCTGCTGCTGGCCTTTGACATGCTGGCGGGCCGTCTGGAGCTCTACCCGATGCTGGCCCTTTTTGCTCCGCGCCTCTGGCGCAAGCGCATCAATGCGATGCACGAGGCAAGAGCGAAGTAAGGGGGAGGGCGGGTGTTCTTTCTTTGTAAAGAAAGAACCAAAGAAATTCCAAACCAATACAATCATAGAACCGGGCAGCTGCCATCTTTACGGCAGCTGCCCGGTTTTGGTTTATGTATGGACGTTTCGGGGGTAGGGTGTAGGGCGGCCAGCCCTCTGGCCGCCGCAAGGGGCGTACTGCCTTGCGGTGCCAATCTGTTTTTAAAGGGGGCTATAGGCGGGAAAAATGTGAGTACCCCCACAAACTGGGATTTACAGAACCATTTCCCATAACAAAGATGAAATAAATGGTTGAAAGAAAAACATAATAAATACTACAGATACACATATTATGTAAAAGTCACCCATTTTTGAATTTGAAAAGATTCGCTTCGTAAAATTATCAGTTATCCTATGTACAATAAAATATCCAATTATAGTACCAACAGTATTTGTAATAATATCGTTTATATCACTCGTTCTAAAAGTAAAAATCTGTGATATTTCAATTAAACTTGTGACTATAAATCCCATTAAGGCAATATTTTTAATGTTTCTAAATTTATCCCACAATATAGGCAAAAAGAAACCAAATGGAACAAATAAAAGTACATTCAAACAAGCATTAATGGAATCCGAAACCATATCCAAAAACGGGATAACGTTCACTGTAAAATCAATTTTCAGAGATGCTATATTAGGAAAGCCTACAAGTGCTAAGACTGCAGTAAAATAAAACCCAAATACCATATAAATAATAGTTCGTTTCCAGCTATGAAAACATAACTTATTATATATGCACCAAATAGGAATTATAAAAACAGCTGCCGCAACAATTTCGATAAGTGCACTATATATTCTATACATGTTTTTCTACCTCCACAACTTCTAATTTACCTTATTATACCACACCCCGCCGCTGCGTGTCTATTTCCCGCCGCGCCCGCATACCCTGTACCAAACCACAACAGGGGAGGGGCTTGCCATGCGGCGGGATGCAGACAGAGAGGAACGAAACGCAAGATTGCTGGCGGGCGTGGTGCTGGCGGCTATGTTGGTGCTGCTGTCCGGCATCATCCACCTGCTGTACCACCGGGAGTACGCCGAGACCGACACCCCCAACGACTGCTTTGCGGTGTCGGCGGCGACTGGGGAAAATGCGCTGCCCAAAATCGTCTGCCTGACCTTCGACGACGGCCCCAGCAAAAACACCCGGCCAATTCTGGAAATTCTCGATAAGGAGCAGGTCCCGGCCACCTTCTTTGTCTGCGCGCAGGACGCCAACGAAAAATATCTGCCTCTTGTTGCTGACATTGCGGCGGCGGGGCATCAGATCGCGCTGCACAGCGCGACGCATCAATACTCCAAAATTTATGCGAGCACGGACGCATTCTGGCAGGACATCAGAACGCTGCGCCAGGCGTTGGAGCCGTATGTGGATGTGGCGGCCATCGACTGGCTGCGTTTCCCCGGCGGCAGCACAAACACAGTCAGCCACCGCTACGGCGGAAACGGCATCATGAAGGCCCTGAAGGCCCAGGCCGAGGACAAGGGCTACCACTGGATCGACTGGAACGTCTGCGCCGAGGACGCCACCGCCAGCCACCCGGATGCCGCGCAGATTTTGCGCAACATTCGCCGCGATGCTGATGGTCAGGACACCTGTGTCGTCCTGCTGCATGATACAAAAGCAACAGGTCAGACCGTCAAGGCCCTGCCCGATATGATCGCCTATTTCCGGGAGCAGGGCTACAATTTTTGTACGATTGCACAGATGGATGCCTTGCAATGTGAAACAAAATAGGGTATAATGTACAAGAATCGAAAAACGGTGGGAGGCGGAACGATGCGCAAAACGGAAAGCCAGAAGATAGCCCTCTGCGGTATGCTGGGGGCACTTTCGGTGGTGCTTTTGCTGCTGGGCAGTGTACTGCAGATCGGCACCTATGCCGCGCCGATGCTGGCGGCGTTCCTGCTCATCCCGGTGCTGGAGGAATACGGCACGCGCTACGCGCTGACCCTCTACGTCTGCGTGGCAATTCTGGCCGTGCTCTTTGTGCCGGAGACCGAACTGGCGCTGTTTTACGTGCTGGTCATGGGGTATTACCCCGTGCTGCGCGTCAAGCTGAACGGCGTAAAAAGCACGCTCCTGCGCTGGCTGCTGAAGTTCGCGGTGTTCAACGCGGGCACGGTGCTGGTGTATCTTTTGCTGTTTGCGCTGCTCGGGCCCGCCGTGCTGGACGAGCTGCTGGCCGACGGCATCGGGATGCTGGCAGCACTGCTGGCCGCGGGCAACCTGTCGTTCTGGCTGTGTGACCGCGCACTGGCGGCACTGACGCGGTATTACCACGTCATACTCAAGCCAAAACTGAAAAAGAAGTTTTAATTCGGGGAGGAAAACAACATGTGGTACGATGAGGCAGTAGTTTATCAGATCTACCCGCTGGGGCTTTGCGGCGCACCGCTGCAAAACGACGGTGACCAGGCGCAGGCGGGCGAGCACCGCATTCTGCGGGTGCTGGACTGGGTGGAGCACATCAAGCGCCTGGGCGCGACCTGCGTGCTGTTCAACCCGCTGTTCGAGAGCGACGCCCACGGCTATGACACCCGCGACTACAATAAGGTGGACTGCCGCCTGGGCACAAACGACGACCTCAGGCAGGTCTGCGCGGCGCTGCACGCGGCGGGCATAAAAATTCTGTTTGACGGCGTGTTCAACCATGTGGGCCGTGGCTTCTGGGCGTTCAAGGACGTGCAGGAGAAGCGCTGGGACAGCCCGTACAAGGACTGGTTCCACATCAGCTTTGACGGCAACACCAACTACAACGACGGCTTCTGGTATGAAGCGTGGGAGGGCTGCAACGAGCTGGTCAAGCTGAATCTGCAGAACCCGGCGGTGAAAAACTACCTGTTTGACGTTGTGCGCGGCTGGGTGCGGGACTACGACATCGACGGTCTGCGTTTGGATGTTGCCTACTGCCTCGACCTCGGCTTTCTGGCCGAGCTGCGCGGGCTGGCCGACAGCATCAAGCCAGAGTTCGCACTGGTGGGTGAGACGCTGCACGGAGACTACAACCGCTGGATGAACGACCACGCCTGCCACAGTGTAACGAACTACGAGTGCTACAAGGGCCTGTATTCGAGCTTCAACACGGGCAACATGCACGAGATCAGCTACAGCCTGAACCGCCAGTTCGGCTCCGAGCAGTGGTGCCTGTACACGGGCAAGCACCTGCTGAGCTTTGTAGATAACCACGATGTAACGCGCATTGCGACGATTTTGACGGACAAGGGCTGCCTACGCCCCATCTACGGTCTGCTGTTCGGTATGCCCGGTGTGCCGTCGGTCTACTACGGCAGTGAATGGGGCATGGAGGGCGACAAGCGCAACGGCGACCCGACGCTGCGCCCGGCGGTGGAGAAGCCCGAGGAAAACGACCTGACCGCCTGGATCGCGGCGCTGGCCCACGCCCACACGGGCAGCAAGGCGCTGTGCCGGGGCAGCTACCGCAATGTGCTGGTTCAGCCCAAGCAGCTGATTTTTGAGCGCTATGCCGACGGTGAGCGGGTGCTGGTGGCCATCAACGCGGACGGCAATCCGTTTGACGCCCACTTTGACGCGGGCTGCGGCCGCGCGGTGGACCTCATCACAGGCGCCGACCACGACTTTGGCGGCGGCAGCACGCTGGAGCCGTACAGCTGCCATTTCTGGAAGTGCGAGCGGTAATACAGGGGAACGGTTTGTTCCTTTTTTGCAAAAAAGGAACCGAAAAAACTCTAAAAATATAAAATAAAAATGCCGACCGAACGGGGAAGATAAAAACGTTCGGTCGGTATTTTTTATGGGGTATTGACGGGGATGCTTTTTGATTGTATGATGGAATCGGAAAGGCGGGGGAGAAGGATGGAAAATTTCAGCAAAAAGAAAGTCATCGCATTGGCGGTGCTTGGTGTGCTGCTTGCGGCGTTGGTGTTGGGCATGAACTTTTACACAGAGCACAAAGAGCAGTTCATCGCCGCATCGACACCAACGCCGCAGCCCGTGGATGCAAGCGGTCCCCAAACGACCCAAACGGTGACGATTCCGGATTCGGCCCTGCAAAATTTGAACGTTGAGATGCACGATTACGGCGCGCTGGCCGTATCGGTGGACTCGACCGCTGCCGAAAGCACCTTGGTTTGTGAGAACATCCATGCCGAATGGCTGACGGTGACGGAAGAGGAAAACGGCCTGACTGTCAGCTACGCGGCCCCGGGCGAGCACAAGCTGTCGGCCGATGAGGAAACACCGACCTATACGTTGGTGCTGAACACGACGGCGGTGGGTGATTTGAAGCTGGACGACTCGCTTGGCAGCATCGATATTTTGAATGCGTTGACAGCGAACAGCTTGACCGTAAATGTGAATCTGGGCACGCTGACGGCCGAAGAACTCAGTGTAAAAAAGCTGGATGTGACGCTGGGCCTTGGCGGGGTGGAAATCGCAAAACTGTCCGATGCGGAGGAGGCAAACATCACCGCCGCGGGAAGTGTTGCAGTAGGGCTGACAGAATCCGCGGAAAACTACGGCTTTTCGCTGGCTGCCGACAATGGCACAGTAACGGTCGACGGTGCCGAGCAGGGCAGCAGTTACAAGACAAACGGCGGCGCGAAGGTACATGTGGAGACCTACAGCGCGGACATTACCGTGAACACGAGCGTGCGATAAAGTAAAGAAAAACACCTGTCGGGACGGCAGGTGTTTTTTGCGTTGCAGGGGTCGGCGTCCACGACGACCCGGCAATGCGGTGGCCGCCACCACGGCCCATGGGATTCATCCTCGCCGCATATACAAAATCGAGTATGGGCCGCCTTGCTCGTCGGTTTCGGTGCGGCGGTAGGTGGCAAACCCCATGTGCTCATAAAACCCGACGGCCTGCGGGTTTTGCTCGTTGACGGTGAGCTCGCGCACGCCGTACCGGGTGATGCCGTATTCCAGCAGGCGGCGGCCGAGGCCCTGCCCGCGCGCGGCGGGGGAGAGGAACAGCATTTCGAGCCGCCCGTCCTCAATGCCCATAAAGCCTACCGCCGCCCCGGCGTCGTCCTCGGCGACGATCAGATGCGCGATGCCCTGCAAAGCCTGCGGGACGTATTCCTTGATTTGCAAAATTTCCGCGTCGGAAAGAAACAGATGCGTTGCGCGCACGGAGGCCTCCCATACGGTCAGTAATTCGGCGGTCAGATGAGGCGTGCGGGCGGTGACTTCGTAGATTTTCATAGAGGCTCCTTGATGCAGCAAATTTGATAACAGTATAGGGGATGGGGCGGGAAATTGCAAGAGAAAACCCCCGCAAGGCCGATGCTTTGCGGGGGTGCTTTGTAGGGGCCGCACATGTGCGGCCCGCGGCGTTATGGGAGATATGCGTTTGCGGGAAGGCAGGAGGGCCGGGCATGCCCGGCCCCTACGGGGCGGCCCATGTATGGGTTAAGGTTTTAAAGTTTCTTTGCCTACTTTCTTTTCAAAGAAAGTAGGTCACAGGTTCGTATATCCCATCAGCTTTTCATCCACGACGGCGGCGGTGTCGCGGCCCTCGCGCAGCGCCCAGACGACAAGGCTCTGGCCGCGGCGCATATCGCCGCAGGCGAACACCTTCGGGTCGGCAGTGGCGTACTTCACATCGGCCACGGTGCCGCGCTTTGTGCGCTCGACGCCGAACGCATCGGCCACATAGGGCTCGCAGCCCGTAAAGCCTGCCGCGATCAGCACCAGGTCGCAGTCCACGGTGAACTCCTCGCCGGTGGGCACTATCTGGCGGCGTCCGTCCACGACCTCGCTTTTCAGCTTGGAGATCAGCGCGCCGCAGACCTGCCCGGCCTCGTTCTTGTAGAACTCCTTGACCGTCGTCTGGTAGACGCGGGGGTCAAAGCCGAATTTGGCGATGGCCTCCTGCTGGCCGTAGTCGGTTTTCAGCACGCGGGGCCACTCGGGCCAGTCGTTGCCGGGGGCGCGGGCCGCGGGCGGGCAGGGCATCATTTCCAGCTGCATGACGCTCTCGCAGCCCTGGCGGATGGCCGTGCCGACGCAGTCGTTGCCGGTGTCGCCGCCGCCGATGACCAGCACGCGCTTGCCCGCAGCGGAAACCGCCTTGCCGTCCGCAAAGTTGGAATCCAGCAGACTGCGGGTCACGCTGGTCAGGTAATCCACCGCAAAGAAGATGCCCTGCGCGTCGCGGCCCGGGGCCTGGATGTCGCGGGCCTGCTTCGCACCGCAGCACAGCACCACGGCGTCATAGCGGGCCTTCAGCTCCTCGGCGCTGACCGTATTGCCGACGTCGGCGTTAAAAACAAACTCAATGCCCTCGTCCTGCAAAATTTTCACGCGGCGGTCAATGACCCACTTTTCCAGCTTCATGTTGGGGATGCCGTACATCAGCAGGCCGCCCGCGCGGTCCTCGCGCTCATAAATGGTCACGCGATGGCCGCGCTTGTTGAGCAGGTCGGCCACGGACAGGCCCGCGGGACCTGCGCCGATGACCGCCACGGTCTTGCCCGTGCGGGCCGGGGGCGGCACGGCATGAATGGCGCCGCTCTCGTAACCGTATTCCACGATGGCGCGCTCGTTTTCCTTGACCGTGACCGGGTCACCCGTGACGTTGCCGCAGGTGCAGGCCGCCTCGCACAGGGCGGGGCAGACCCGGCTCGTGAACTCCGGGTATCGGTTCGTGGCGATCAGCCGGTGCACGGCCAGATCCCACTTGCCCTGATAGACCAGGTCGTTCCACTCGGGGATCAGGTTGTTCAGCGGGCAGCCGCTGAACATGCCGCCCAGCTGAACGCCGCTCTGGCAGAAGGGGACGCCGCAGTCCATGCAGCGTGCGCCCTGGGCCTGCTGCTCGTCGGTGTGCAGCGGGACGTGAAACTCGTTAAAATTTCGGATGCGCTCCTCGGGCGGCAGCTCTAAACTGGTCTGCCGCGTAATTTCCATAAATCCTGTCGGTTTGCCCATGGTACTCTGCCTCCCTTACTTTGCGCTTTTCATGGCGTAGAACGCCTCGATCTGGGCCTGCTCGCTGTCCTCGCCCTTTTCCTCCATCTGGGCGATCAGGCGCAGCATCTTGTCGTAGTCGTGGGGCAGGACCTTCTTGAACTTGGGCAGATACTCGCCGAAGTTGTCAAGGATTTCCCTGCCGCGCGGCGACCCGGTCAGCTCCACATGCTCACGGATCAGGTCTTTCAACAGCGATACATCGTACTTGTGCTCCACAGGCTCCAGACTGACCATGTCCTTGTTGACGCGCTGGTAGAAGTCCCAGTCCTCGTCCAGCACGTAGGCGATGCCGCCGCTCATGCCGGCTGCAAAGTTCTTGCCGGTCTTGCCAAGCACGACCACCGTGCCGCCGGTCATGTACTCGCAGCCATGGTCGCCCACGCCCTCCACAACGGCAGTTGCGCCGGAGTTGCGCACGCAGAAGCGCTCACCGGCCACGCCGTTGATGAACGCCGTGCCGCCCGTAGCACCGTACAGTGCCACGTTGCCGATGACGATGTTCTCGCTGCGGTCAAAGGCGGCGTCCTTCGGCGGGTAGACGACGAGCTTGCCGCCGGACAGACCCTTGCCGATATAGTCATTCGCGTCGCCAATCAGCTCGAGCGTCAGGCCCTTGGGGATGAAAGCACCGAAGCTCTGGCCGCCGTAGCCGTGGCAGACGACATGGAACGTGTCGTCGGGCAGCGTGTTGCCGAACCTGGCGGTGATCTCGCTGCCAATGATCGTGCCGAACGCGCGGTCCGTGTTGCCGACGTCCAGCGTGACGGTGCTGGGCTTTGGCTCGGCGGAGTCGAAGCTCTTTTTGAACTTCTTCATCAGGATGCGCATGTCGGGGGTCTTTTCCAGCTGGAAGTTGTAAACATCCTTCGCGTTGAAGTGTACGTTGGAGTTCTCGACCAGCGGGTTCTGCAAAAGCGCGGTCAGGTCCATCTCGCCGGCGCGGGAGCCTGCGGGCGCGGCTTTGACCTTGAGCAGGTCGGTGCGGCCCACCAGCTCATCGACGGTGCGCACGCCGAGCTTTGCCATGTACTCGCGCAGGTCCTCGGCCATGAAGCGCATAAAGTTCATGATGTACTCGGGTTTGCCCTTGAACCGCTTGCGCAGCTCGGGGTTCTGGGTGCAGATGCCCATGGGGCAGGTGTCAAGGTTGCAGACGCGCATCATGACGCAGCCCATGGCCACCAGCGGGCCGGTGCCGAAGCCGAATTCCTCGGCACCCAGCAGGGCGGCAATGGCAACGTCGCGGCCACTCATCAGCTTGCTGTCCGCCTCGATGCGGACGCGGCTGCGCAGACCGTTCATGATCAGGCACTGGTGCGCCTCGGCAATGCCCAACTCCCACGGCAGACCCGCGTTGTGGATGGAGTTGCGGGGGGCTGCGCCCGTGCCGCCGTCAAAGCCGGAAATCAGGATGACCTCCGCACCGGCCTTGGCAACGCCCGCGGCAATCGTGCCGACACCGGCCTCGCTGACGAGCTTGACGTTGATGGCTGCCTTGCGGTTGGAGCACTTCAAATCGTAAATCAGCTGCGCCAGATCCTCGATCGAGTAAATATCGTGGTGGGGCGGGGGAGAGATCAGGCCGACGCCGGTGGTCGAGTTGCGGGTCTTGGCGACCCACGGATAGACCTTGCCGCCGGGCAGCTGGCCGCCCTCGCCGGGCTTCGCGCCCTGCGCCATCTTGATCTGGATCTCACTGGCAGAGACCAGATACTTGCTTGTCACGCCGAAGCGGGCAGACGCCACCTGCTTGATGGCGGAGTTGCGCTCGGTGCCGAAGCGGTCCTCGGCCTCGCCGCCCTCGCCGGTGTTGGACTTGCCGCCCAGACGGTTCATGGCGATAGCCATGCACTCGTGGGCCTCCTCGGACAGCGCGCCGTAGCTCATGGCCGCGGTCTTGAAGCGCTTGACGATGGAGTCAACGCTCTCGACCTCGTCGAGGGGCACGCCCTGCTCGGGATAATTGAAGTCCAGCAGGCTGCGCAGGTGCATCGCGTCGCCGTTCTCATTGGCAGCGGCGGCGGTGTACTGCTTGAAGGTATCGTAATTGCCGGTCCAGCAGGCCTGCTGCAAAAGGTGGATGGTCTGCGGGTTGTAGAGGTGCTGCTCGGCAGCGGGGCCGCCGCGGAATTTGTGCGCACCCAGGCTCGGCAGCTCGCGGTTGATGTCCAGACCCAGCGGGTCGAATGCTTCCTGATGGCGGGCTTCCAGATCATTCTGGATATCCTGGATCGTGATGCCGCCCACGCGGGAGACGGTGTTCGTAAAGTATTTGTCGATGACCTCTTTCGAGATGCCCAGCGCCTCAAAGATCTGGCTGCCCGCGTAGGACTGGATCGTGGAAATGCCCATCTTGGACGCGATTTTGACAATGCCCGCCAGCACGGCCTTGTTGTAGTCGCTGACAGCGGCGTAGTAGTCCTTGTCGAGAAGGCCGTCGGAAATCAACTCACCGATAGTCTCCTGCGCCAGATACGGGTTGATGGCAGCTGCGCCGTAGCCCAGCAGTGTGGCGAAGTCGTGTACCAGGCGCGGCTCGCCGCTTTCCAGAATCAGCGCCATGGCGGTGCGCTTGCGGGTGCGGACCAGATACTTGCTGACCGCGCCCACAGCCAGCAGGCTGGGAATGGCGACGTGGTACTCGTCAATGTCGCGGTCCGACAAAATCAGGATGTTCGCGCCGTCGCGGTAGGCGCGGTCCACATCGACAAACAGACGCTCAATGGCCTTTTCCAGATCGGTGTTCTTGTAGTAGCAGATGGACAGCGTCACGACCTTGAAGCCGGGCACGTCCATGGCCTTGATCTTGAGCAGGTCGGTCTCGGTCAGGATCGGGTTCTCGATTTTCAGGACCTTGCAGTTGTCGGCGTCCTCCTCCAGAAGATTGCCCTGCGCACCGACGTAGACGGTGGTCGAGGTGACGATCTTCTCGCGCAGCGCGTCGATGGGCGGGTTCGTGACCTGCGCAAACATCTGCTTGAAATACTCGCTCAGATTCGGGCGGGTGTGGCTCAAAACGGCCAGCGGAGTATCGCTGCCCATGGCCCCGGCGGGCTCGCCGCCGTTCTTGGCCATCGGCAGAATGATCGTGGAGACGTCCTCATACCGGTAGCCGAACGCCTTCTGCAGCTGGACAAGCTGTTCTTTCGTGTAGCTGGGCACCTTCTTGTTGGGCACCTTCAGGCTGGACAGGTTGACAAGGTTGCGGTCCAGCCACTCGCCGTAGGGCTGGCGGCTGGCGTAGTCAGCCTTCAGCTTTTCGTCGTCCACCAGCTCGCCCCTGACGGTATCCACCAGCAGCATCTTGCCGGGGCGCAGACGGTCCTTACGCACGACCTCGTCAGCGGGAATGTCGAGCACGCCGACCTCGCTGGAAAGGATCAGGCGGCCATCCTTCGTGATGTAGTAGCGGCTCGGGCGCAGACCGTTACGGTCCAGCACTGCGCCCATCACGTCGCCGTCGCTGAACAGGATGCTGGCGGGGCCGTCCCACGGCTCCAGCATCGTGGCATAGTACTGGTAGAAGTCGCGCTTCTTCGGGTCCATAGACTTGTTGTTGTCCCACGGCTCGGGGATCGTGACCATGACGGCCAGCGGCAGATCCATGCCGTTCATGACCATGAATTCCAGCGTGTTATCCAGCTGGGCAGAGTCGGAGCCGCCCTGGTTGACGATGGGCAGAACCTTCGTCATATCGTCCTTTAAATAGTTGGAACCGATGGTTTCCTCGCGGGCAAGCATCGTGTCCACGTTGCCGCGGATCGTGTTGATCTCGCCGTTGTGCAGGATGAAGCGGTTGGGGTGGGCGCGGTTCCAGCTCGGGGATGTGTTCGTCGAGAAGCGGCTGTGTACCATGCCGATGGCGGATTCATAGTCGGCGTCCTGCAGATCGGGATAGAACAGGCGCAGCTCCTTGACGAGGAACATACCTTTATAGACAATGGTGCGGCTGGACAAGCTGCAAACGTAGGTGTCGGGGCTGGACTGCTCAAACACGCGGCGCGCCACATAGAGGCGGCGGTCAAAGGCAATACCGGCCTCGACGCGCTGCGGCTTGCCCACAAAGCCCTGCCAGATGCTGGGCATGCAGGCAATGGCCTTGTGGCCGAGCACCTCGGGGCAGGTGGGAACCTCGCGCCAGCCTAAGAAGGGCAGACCCTCCTTTTTGCAGACGATCTCAAACAGCTTCTTGGCCTGGTTGCGCTTGAGCTCATCCTGCGGGAAAAAGAACATGCCAATGCCATATTCCCGCTCTGCGCCCAGGGTCAGCCCCTGCTCGGCAGCGGCCTTCTGGAAGAATTTGTCGCTGATCTGCGTCAGAATGCCGACGCCGTCGCCGGTCTTGCCCTCGGCGTCCTTGCCCGCGCGGTGCTCCAGATGCTCCACGATCTGCAGCGCATCGTCAATGGTTTTGTGGCTCTTGCGCCCCTTGATGTCCACCACAGCGCCGATGCCGCAGTTGTCATGCTCAAACCGGGGGCTGTACAGCCCGGCGGGGGTCTTGCGCTCGGTAAAGTTTTCCATACCTCGTTTGCTCCTTTCCCAATCCCGTTAAACCGCGCTGCGTCGCACATTTGCCGCGCGGGCGGGATAAACAAAAAAGACGCTCCCAACAGGGCACACAGGCCCCTTGTGGGAACGTCTTTGTTCTTGTCTGCATCATACCATAGATGCCGCCGCTTTACAATCCCGAAGCAGAAGATTTTACGGAAATTAAGCGAAAAACGTTTAGAAATTTGGTTTGGCAAGCGTAAACTTAATAAAATTAAGCTGTGTGGACTTTCTGCCGCTTTGTAGGGGCGGCATATATGCCGCCCGCGGCCTAATGGCATCCCCCTTTTCAGGTTTGCATTGTAGGGAGGGGTCTTGACCCCTCCGCGGCGGCCAGAGGGCTGGCCGCCCTACTACAAGGTGCGCCGCGCTGTAGGGGCCGGGCATGCCCGGCCCGCGGCCCTCCGGAACCGCCCGTTTACGGTTGACCCGCAGGGGAGGGATTCATCCCTCCCGCGCCGTATGCCTCCGCCGCCCAAACAAAAACCGCGCAAGGCTTTTCGCCCTGCGCGGTCATAAAAAACGTTACGCCGTTTTCTCGCCGTTCTGTTTTTTCAGCTCGACCAGAATCTCGGCCAGCAGCTCTTCCTGCGTGGGGGCGGCGGGGGCGGCAGGCTCCTCCGCGGCGGGCTCCTCATGCTTGCCCATCTCCATCAGCTTGTTCATAGCCTTGACGATGCAGAACAGCACGAACGCCATGATCAGGAAGTTGATGACGGCGGTGATGAACGCGCCGTACTTAAAGACCAGCTTGCCGTCGCCAAAGACATCCCACATCATGGCGTCAAAGTTGACCTTGCCCAGAATACCCAAAATCGGGCTGATGAGGTTGTCTGTCAGGGAGGTGACCAGCGTGGAGAACGCACCGCCGATGATAACACCGATGGCCATGTCCATCATGTTGCCCTTCAGGGCGAAGGCTTTGAATTCCTCAAAGAACTTTTTCATAAGTAACCTCCTCAAAATTCAAAATGTCGATGCAGCGTTTTACTTTTTCAGCAGCTTTGCCACGGTCTGGGCCGCATTGTCCAGATAGTCGCCCGCGAACATCTCGATCATGCCCGCATCGGCCTCCTTGGCCAGCTCGGGGTCGATGGGCATCTTCGCCAGCACCGGCAGCTTGTATTTGTCGGCGATCTCGTCCACATGGCTGTCGCCAAAGACGTTGATGTGCTTGCCGCAGTCGGGGCAGACGGCGTAGCTCATGTTCTCGACCAGGCCGAGGATGGGTACATGCATCATCTGGGCCATCTGGACGGCCTTGCCGACGATCATGCCGACCAGCTCCTGCGGGCTGGACACGATGACGATGCCGTCCACCGGCAGCGTCTGGAACACGGTCAGCGGCACGTCGCCGGTGCCCGGAGGCATGTCAACGAACAGGAAATCAACGTCCCACACGACCTCCTGCCAGAACTGCTTGACCGCGCCCGCAATGACGGGGCCACGCCAGACAACGGGGGCCTCGGGGTCGTCGAGCAGCAGGTTGATGCTCATGATTTCCACGCCGGTACGGCTGGAAACCGGGTTGATGCTCTCGCCGTCACCGGTGGCCGGGCCCTTCACGCCGAACAGGCGGGGGATGGACGGGCCGGTGATGTCGGCGTCCAGCACGCCGGCCTTAAAGCCAAGGCGGCGCATCGAGACAGCCAGCATGGCGCTGGTCATGCTTTTGCCGACGCCGCCCTTGCCGGAAACGACGCCGATGACTTTTTGGATACGGCTTCTTGCGTGCGGCGGCTCATGCTGCGGCGCGCGGTGATCGCAGTTGGACTTGCAGCTGCTGCAATCGTGGGTACAGGCTTCGCTCATGGTATATTTGCTCCTTTAAAAATTGCTCTTTCTTCAGTTTACCAAAAATCGCGCCGGAATGCAAGACACCGGTCAATTTAAAAGCGCCCCAGCGGTGTCTCTATTTTACCGTGTGCATCCCTCTCCCGCAAGTCATACCGCGCCGCCCGCCCGCATACCCATCAGCAGGGGAAGGGGGCGGCGTATGAGCAAACGCAGAACGTACCTACACAATGCGGCGCTGCTCACCGGGTCGGGGCTGGTGCTGCGGGCGCTGGGCATGGGGTTTCGAATCGTGCTGGCGGCGTATCTGGGCAGTGAGGGCATGGGTCTTTACCAGCTGATTCTGGCGCTGTACATGGTGTTTGTCTCGTTCGCCACGGCGGGCGTCAATGTGGCGTCGGCGCGGCTGGCGGCGCAAAGCCTGGCCCGCGGCAGCGGCATGGCCGAGACCCTGCGCGGGCTGTGCATCACGGCGCTGGGCTTCGGCACGGCGGCCATGCTGGCCCAAAGCGTATTGGCCGGGCCGTGCGCGCGGTATCTGCTGCACGACGTCCGCGCCGAGACCGCGCTGCTGATTTTGGCCCCCAGTCTGCCGTTTATGGCCGTGTCGGGCGCGGTACGGGGGTGCTTTTTGGCCGCGCGGCGGGTGCAGCCGAACATCACAGCGCAGCTCATCGAACAGCTGGTGCGGATGGCCGTCGCCGCGGCGGGGCTGCGGGTGCTGGCGCAGTGGGGCGCGGGCTACGGCTGCGCCGCCGTGCTGCTGGGCAACACGGTCAGCGAGAGCGTCTCCTGCGGCATTATGCTGGCTTTTGCCGCACGCACGCCGGAATTTGCACCCCGGCCCGATGCGCCGCTGCACCCCTACACCCACAAGGAGCTGTACGACATCCTGTGGCCCGTCGAGGGCAGCCGCCTGCTGGCCAGCGCCCTGCAGGCGGCGGAAAGCAGCCTGATCCCCTACACACTGGCGATTTACACGGGCAGCCGCGCCGAGGCCGTGGCCCAGTACGGCAGCTTAAAGGGTATGGCGCTCCCGCTGCTGTTTTTCCCGTTTTCGGTGCTGGGGGCGCTGTCCGGCCTGCTGATGCCCGAGATCACCCGCGCCCACACAAAGGGCGACACCGCCGCCATGCGCCGCCTGATTTTTACGATGCTGCGCATGACCGGCGCGTTCTCGCTGGCGGCGGGGGTCGGGTTTGTGCTGCTCGGCGCGCCGCTGGCCGGGTTCATCTACCGGGATGCCAAGGTTGGGCGGTATGTGCAGCTTTTGGGCTTCGTCGCGCCGTTCATGTATCTGGAGAGTATGGTGGACGGCGTGTTAAAGGGTCTGGGGGAGCAGCTTGCAACATTCCGATATTCGCTGTTTGACTCGGTGTTCCGCATTGCGGCGATTTGGCTTGTCGTGCCGCAGTACGGCATGATGGGGTTCCTGGGGGTCATGGCCGTGTCGAATCTGATGACCTGCGGGCTGAATATGAGGAGGATGATGAAACAAATAAAAAAGCCTTCCCCCTAGGGGGAAGGTGGCCGAGGCTTCGTCCGAGGTCGGATGAGGGGGAGGCTTGCGGGGGTATCCCGTGAACGGGAAGGTACGGCAGACTCTCCCCTCATCAGTCCGCTTCGCGGACAGCTTCTCCCCCGGGGGAGAAGCCTTTGGCGCGGGTTACAGCGTTTCCCCGCTCACCAGTCCGTTCCACAGCCGGTAATATACGCCCTGCTTCGCCAGCAGCTCGTCGTGGCTGCCCTCCTCCTCGATGCCGTCGCGGCCCAGCACCAGAATGCGGTCCGCATTTTTGATCGTCGTCAGGCGGTGGGCAATCGTCAGGGTCGTGCGGCCCTTTGCCAGCTTGTCAAGGCTCTGGCCCACCAAAATCTCGCTCTCGTTGTCCAGGGCACTTGTGGCCTCGTCCAGCAGCAGGATGCGCGGGTTCTTCAAAAAGACGCGGGCAATCGCCAAACGCTGCTTCTGCCCGCCGGACAGCTTGACGCCGCGCTCACCGACGTAGGTGTCGTAGCCGTCCTTCAAAGCGCGGACAAAGGCATCGGCTCCGGCCAGGCGGGCAGCCTCCTCAATTTCGGCGCGGGTCGCGCCGGGGCGGCCATAGGCAATGTTCTCCGCCACCGTGCCGCTGAACAGGTAAACGTCCTGCTGCACGACGCCGATGGCCCCGCGTAGGCTGTGCAGCGTCACGCCGCGCACGTCCTGGCCGTCAATCAGGATCTTGCCGCCCGTTACATCGTAGAAACGGGGGATCAGGTTGCACAGCGTCGTCTTGCCGCCGCCAGAAGGCCCGACGAGCGCGAGATTCTCACCCGGGCGGATATGCAGATCAACGTGGCGCAGGACCTTATTGTGGTCGTCGGGGTACTCAAAGCTGACGTCGTCAAAGTCGATGCCGCCGTCCTTCACGACCAGCGGCTTCGCGTCGGGGGCATCGGCGATGGTGACGGGCGTATCCATGATCTCGGCAAAGCGCTCGATGCCGGTCATGCCGCGCTGGAACTGCTCGGCAAATTCGACGATACGGCGGATGGTCGCGATCAGCGTCGAGACATACAGCACATACGCGACAAGGTCGCCCGCGCTGATGGCCCCGTACACAAGGGACAATCCGCCAGCCAGAATGACAACAAAGTACATCAGACCGTCAAAAAGGCGCGTGGACGTGTTGAACGCCGCCATGGCGTGGTAGCTTAAGGTCTTGATCTGTTCAAAATCCCGGTTGCCCTGCGCGAACTTCTCGCGCTCCATGTCCTCGGCGGCAAACGCCTTGACGACGCGCTGCCCCAGCAGGCTGTCCTCAATCGTGGCGTTCAGCTCACCGATCTGAAAGCGCTGCTGGCGGAACCGTTCCCGCAGCTTGCGGTTGAGCTTGACCGAGACCACGCCCATCAGCGGCACGCAGGCAAAGACGACGAGCGTCAGCGGCACGCTGGCTTGGCAGAGGATAATGAACGATGCTGCGATCTTTATTCCTGCAATGAAGAACTCCTCCGGGCAGTGGTGGGCAAACTCGGTCACATCGAACAGGTCGTTGGTGATGCGGCCCATGATCTGGCCGACCTTCGTGTTGTTGTAGTAGGTGTGGTCGAGCCGCAGCAGGTGGTCAAAGGCGTCGCGGCGCATGTCGGTCTCGATGTGTACGCCCATGATGTGCCCGATGCCGGACATAAAGTAGCTTGCCGCGCCGTCGATGATGCGCAGCACAAAGTAGAGCGCAGCCAGCCGCAGCACGGTGTCCACGGTCAGCGCGGCGGCGGAGACGGTGTTCGTCAGTGTGCGCATGATGGAGGGCAGGGCGATGTCGCAGAGCGTCGTCAGCGCGGCGCAGAACAAATCAAAGGCCAGTACGCCGCGGTACTTGGCCATATACGGCAGAAAACGGCGGATCAGGGTGCTGTTTTTGGGGCGCGGGTTGTTGGCAGCTTCGGACATGGGAACCTCTTTCGTTTGATGATTTTTGCATGGGAAATATCGCGGTAGGGGCCGGGCATGCCCGGCCCACAGCCTTACGGAAAACGCCTGCCTGCGGGCGCATATAGAATGCGCCCCTACGTTGAAATCAACATTCCCCGTAGGGGCGGATTCTATATCCGCCCGCGGCAGGTGTGGCTTATTCGGTAATTTCCGGATCGCAGGTCGGCTCCGCGGCGGGGGCCGGCTCCTCCGGCACAGTAGGCTCGGGTGCAGGCTCCGGCTCCGGGTCGGGCGCCGGCAGGGCCGGGAGGGTCTCGGTCATCGTCTGACCGCAGACCGGGCAGGTGTAAACGTTGCTGCCGTCCGCGCCGACCTGCGGGTCGGTGTGGCCGGTCAGCTGCCAGCTGTGGCTGCCGGTGGCGGGGGATGGCTCGGTCATCTGCTCACCGCAGCTGCACTGGTAGGTCTTTACGCCGTCCGCGGCGCAGGTCGCGGTATCGCTGACGAGCTGGAAATTGTGGACGTGCTGCTCGGGCGTGGCTGTCGGTGTCGGTACCGGCGAGGGCGACGGCGTCGGGGTCGCCTGCACGGCCTCGGTGCGGGTCTCGCCGCAGCCCTCACGGCGGCAGGCAAAGGTGATGACGCCGTTGCTGACGACCCCACCATCCCAGTCATGGCCGAGGGCGGGCAGCTCCTTCTCGATGACTTCGCCGCAGATCGTGCACTTGTACTTGGCCGAGCCGTTGTTGGTGCAGGTCGGGTTCACCCGCGTATCCTCGATCTCCGCATAGTTGTGTTCATGGGCGTCAGCCTTGAAATTGGCTGTCAGCACGACGCCGCCCGCATCGGCGTTCTGGGGCATCGTGAAGCTGATCGTCGCGCTGCTGTAGCTGCCGCCGGAGCTGGCCGTCCAGCCCGCAAAGACAAAGCCCTCGTCAGGCACTGCAGTCACAGCTGCCGCCGTGCCGCCCTTTTTGACGAGCTGGCTCGTCGTGCCGGACAGCTTGCCGCCGTTTGCAGCAACAAATTCCAGCGGGACCTTCGCACCGCGCACGGCGATGGGATCCTTGTTGATAAGGTTCGCGGGCACACCGTCCGGTGTCGGGATCGTGCCCAGCGGCTGCGGGCGGCGGTCCTCGGCGGCATAAGCATGGGTGCGCACGTAGGTAAAATACGCGGTAACGGCCTCCTTCGAGAGGTGCACGCCGTCGGACAGCGTGTAGTCCTTTTTGGCCCAGCCTGTGGCATCGTCGCGCAGGACCTCGGCGCTGTTCAAAAACTTAAAGCCGTTTTCCTCGCACATCTGCACGAGCGCGGCGTTGTAGGCATCGACCTGGGTCATCGTCAGGTTCGTGTTTTCGCGCTGCCGGTCCAGCGGGGGAATGGCGCTGACGATGATGTCACAGTAGGGCCACGCGGTCTGGATGGCCTGCAACCCTTGCAGATAGGTCTTTATGTAGTTCGTCGCGTCCGTCGACGAGCCGGACAGGTTGTTGGTGCCGTAGCAGATGATGATGCGCTTGGGCTTGAGCATGGCCACAGCGTCCGGCACGGTGTACATCGCGGATGAGCCCTTGAACTTTTCGCATTTCAGGGAGGTGATCGACCCCACGCCCATGCTTACAACACCGATGTTGTTGTTCAGGCTTGTGAATGCCGTGCCGGTCTCGTTGGCGTACAGCAGGTAGCGTGCCGTGTTTGAATCACCGATGAAAAGCGTCTCATCAACATAGCTGCGGCCTGCGTCGGCGGTCTCGGGCAGGATGGTGCCGACCTCGGCACAGACAGGCTCTGCCGATGTGGCAGGCGTGGCCGCGGGCGTCGCTGTGGCGGCGGCTCCGGCAGTCTCGGAAGTGGCGGACGGTGTGGCGTCCGTCTGGGCATGGCTGCACCCGGTCAGGCAGACAGCCAGCGCCGCGGCGGCCAGCAGGACAGGTAATTTCATGCGGTACACCTCTTAAACTTGATGCTATATACTGCTATGATACACCATTTTGCGGCGCGGTGCAAATGTTTCCATCAGACTTTACAAAATTATCGAAAAACGATAAAAAATACTTGCAAAACGATATGCAGCGTGGTATACTGCAAGCATCACGAACCATGGGGGAGAACCTTGCGGCAATCCGAAACCGTTCGGGCACGCAATCAGGAGGAATACAAATGAAATTTACCTGGAGCGACCAGAAAAGCATCATTCTGACCCGCGTCGTTGTGGCGGGGACAATAGCGGGCTGCGGCATCATGACGGTAAGCGGCCCGGGGCTGACCCGTTGGATGGTATCCGCCCACGCCCTGCCGCCCGCCAGCGGCCCGGTGCTGCTGGGCATGGGGTACGTCTGCGCGGTGCTGGCGTTCGTCATGCTGGTCAGTCTGTACAAATTCCTGCGCCGCATCGAGGCGGGCGCGGTCTTTGTGCCCGCCAACGTGACGGCCCTGCGGCGCATCAGCTGGTGCTGTGCGGGGGCGGCGGTGGTCTGCCTGGCCGCGGCGTACATCTATCTGCCGTTTGCGTTTCTGGGCGTGGCCGCGGCGTTCATGGCGCTCATTGTCCGGGTGCTGAAAAACGCCTTTGCCCAGGCCGTCCACATGAAGGACGAGCTTGACTACACGATTTAAGGAGGCGGCACGATGCCCATTGTGGTCAATCTGGATGTGATGATGGCGCGCCGCCACAAAGGCGCGGGCGAGTTGGCCGAGGAGATCGGCATCACGCCGGCAAATCTGTCCATCCTGAAAAATAACAAGGCCAAGGCTGTGCGGTTTTCGACGCTGGAGGCTCTCTGCCGGGCGCTGGACTGCCAGCCGGGGGATATTCTGGAGTTTGTGCCGGACGAGAATCGGTAGGGGCCGGGCATGCCCGGCCCGCGGCCTTCCCGCAGGCAAACGTTTGTTTTAGGCAACACCGCATAATTCCCGCCTTACGGCTTAAGCACCGCTCCGGCGGCTGCGGCACGGCATCTGCGTTGCCAAAATGCTCGATAATACACAAAGTATTATCTGCGCTTTTGGCTTAGCAGCTGCCGCACCTCGCTCGCCGTATCGGCACTTAGAATTATGCGGTATTGCCTTTACACTGCCGGGCCGGACTTGTCCGGCCCCTACGTTGAGGTGATGGTATGCTGTATGCTGTTTTAATGTACCCGCTGGCGTATTTTTATCTGCGCGGAGTGATGTTTCCGCAGTCATATCCGGATTGGGGAATGCCGGTTTTTGCGGCGCTGTTCATTGTGTATGTGGACTGTGCCGCCCGTGCCGCGCACCGCACCGCCGCCAAGGAAACGCCGCTCTGGGCCGTATGCTGGATGGCGCTGGCCGTGGCGTACCCGCTGTACGGCTACCAGCCGGGGCCGCTGGGGGACTGGCAGTGGCCGGCATGGCATCTGTTCGCCGTCTGGTATGTGCTGGCACGGTGCGGGATGCTGGCGCAGGGGCAGAGCGGCAGCCTGGCCCCGCTGGACGCGCTGGCCGGATTTGTCCTCCTGCCGTTCGGGAATTTCTTCCTGCGGGCGCGCACGGTCTTTGCTGCGCTGCGCACCCATCTGCAGGACCGCACGGGGATACGAAAAGTTCTGCGCCTCATCGTTACCGCAGCGGTGACGCTGGCGCTGTGCGGTGTGGCATGGGGGCTGCTGGCAGCAGCCGATGCCAACTTTGCCGCACTGGGGCAGCAGGTGTCCGACTGGTGGGGCAGGCTGCTGAACAATGTGAGATTCATTGACCAGCTGATGTATATCCTGCACTCACTCCCGGTGGGTGCGTGGCTGTACGGGCTGGTGGGTGGCTCCCTGCGCCGCAAAGCCCCGCCCGCCACGGCGCAGCAGTGTGCCGCTGTGCTGGAAAACTGCCGCATTGTGCCGCGCACCACGGCGGTGGCGGCTGTAATGGCGCTGTGCGGCGTCTATGCGTTGTTCTTTGCCGTGCAGGCAGGGGAGTGGCTCGCCGCTGCGCCGCTGGGGCTGGACGCACCGGACACCGCCGCTTTTGCGGTGAACGGCTTCTGGGAGCTGCTGAAAATCCTGCTGCTCAATTTTGCGGTGCTGGCGGGCATACAGTTCTTTGGCCGTGCGCCGCTGCCCAAAGCGTTGGCCGCCGTGTTCTGCGGGTTCGGCGTGGCTTTTGCTGCGCTGGCAGCGGGCAAGCTGGCTGTCTATGTGACGCTCTGCGCCCTGACGCCTCGGCGGTTCACGGCGGCATGGTGCCTGTTTGTGCTGGCCGTCTGTGCGGTGCTGGCGCTGGTGCGGGTGTTCAAGCCGATCCCGGCGGCGAAGCTCGCCATTTTTGCGGCAGCAGTCAGCTTTACACTGCTCTGCTGCGTGAATGTGAAGCAGCGGGTCATTGATGTAAATCTGGCACGGTATGAAGCCGGGATAGATGAGGAGCTGGATTGGGGCGTGCTGTGGGAGTGCGGGTATCAGGAGAACGCAGCGTGGTAGGGGCCGGGCATGCCCGGCCCGCGCGCGTAAGGCAAACAGGCGCTTGCGGGAAAGCCGCACGGAGGGGTCAAGACCCCTCCCTACAGGATGACGATAACGGGTGCTTTGTAGGGAGCGGTCTTGACCGCTCCGCGGGATGTGTACGGCAAACGACTGCCTGCCGGAAGGCCGCGGGCCGGGCATGCCCGGCCCCTACAAGGCAGCAAAAACAGGGACACCGGCCCTTGCGGGTCGGTGTCCCTGCTTCTTATGCGATTTTACACTTTCTTAAACCCTACGCTCTGCATAAACCGCACAAACGCGGCCTGACCGGCGGCGTCCTGCTTAAAGACACCGGCGTTCTCCAAAACATGGCTGAACACGGTGCCGATCTCGGCCTTGACGGCCTTGTTGGCGTCCTGCGGCTTCATGTGGGTGCCGTACTTTGCAATCAGCTCGTCGATCCAGTCGGCATGGACGGCCAGCGCGTCGCCCGCCTCGCGGCTGGTGTTCGAGCGCTGCCCGGCCAGAATTTCTGCGATCTGCGCGCCCTGATCCTTCAGGCGGGCGGGCAGGATGGCCAGACCCATGACCTCGATCAGGCCGATGTTTTCCTTTTTAATGTTGTGGTATTCCCTGTGCGGGTGGAAGATGCCGTCGGGGTACTCCTCGCTCGTGCGGTTGTTGCGCAGGGCCAGGTCAAGGATGTAGCCCTCGGTCTCGTCGTAGTGCAGGATCGGCGTCACGGTGTTGTGGGGCGTGCCGTCGGTCTCGGCCAAGATGCCGACGCTCTCGTCGGTGTAGCTGCGCCAGGCGGACAGGATGTTGTTGGCAACATTCTGCATCTGCTGGCTGCTGCGGCCCACCAGACGCACGGCGGAGACAGGCCAGTTCAGGATGCCCGCCTTGACGCCGGGGTAGCGGATGTCGGTCATCGGCACGGCGATGTCAGCCTTCTGCATCGGGAAAACATACCGCCCGCCCTGGAAGTGGCTGTGGCTCAGGATACTGCCGCCGACGATGGGCAGGTCGGCGTTGGAGCCGCAGGTGTAGTGGGGGAACTGTCCGACGAAGTCGAAAATTTCCGCCAGCGTCTGCTTGTTCATCTCCATCGGCTTGTGCTGCTCGTGCAGCATGATGCAGTGCTCATGGAAGTAGGCGTAGGGGCTGTACTGCAGATAGAACTGCTCACCCGCCAGCGTGATGGGCACAATGCGGTGGGTCTGGCGCGCAGGGAAGTTGATGCGGCCCGCGTAGCCGATGTTCTCCTTGCAGAGCATGCAGGCGGGGTAGCCGGATTTGGGCTGCAGGCGCTCGAGGGCAATCGTCTTGGGGTCCTTTTCGGGCTTCGTCAGGTTGATGGTGATCTCCAGCTCGCCGTAGGGGGTGGCGGTGTTCCACTGAATGTTCTTGGCGATCTGTGCGGTGCGGATGTAGTTCGTGTCGACGCAGAGCTGATAGAACCAGTCGGTAGCGGCCTTGGCGCCCTGTTTGACGTAGAGCTTGCGGAACTTCTTGCAGACCTCGCTCTCGCGGGGCATCAGGGCGCCCATCAGGCGGGTCTCAAAGTTGATGCGGTACTGGTTGACCGCGCCGTCGAACAGCTCCTTCTGCGCGGCCAGCTCGACCATCTCGTCCAGCAGGGCAGCGGGGGTCTCGGGGTCCTCCTTCGGGGGCTTGGCCTCGCTGGGGGCGGCCAGGGCCAGCAGATCCAGCAGGGTGTTGCGCGCCACCAGAATGTCCAGATCTTTGATGAGCTTGTGCTTGCGGCCAAAGCGCAGCAGACGCTCCACGTCCAGTGCCAGGCGTGCGTCGCGCTGCTCCGGGGTCAGGGATGTAATGTCAAATTCATTCTTTGCCATGATTGCCCTCCTGTAACGGTGTATGCGGTGTGATTCTGCTTCTGTTATAGTAACCATACCGCGTTTTGCCTCCGCTTTCCATAGCGTTGTGTGCCAGTCTTTTGCAATTTTCAACCAAAAGCGAAGCCCCGCTGTGCTGTCCGTCAGGACCTGCCGCAGCGGGGCGTTTTTGGCTGTTTTACTTCTTCAGATCGCTGAACAGATCCTTCTTGTACACGCCGTCGGCGACGAGCCGGGCAAAGCTGTCAATGACGGTCTGCTTGTCCTCGGCGTAGGTGACACCGAACCACTTGTCGTGGGTGGGCAGCACCTTGACGCTGACCTTGTCGGCGTGCAGCAGTTCATCAATGTAGATGGGCAGCAGGTACTCGGCCTTCAGCGGGTTGGCGGGGGCGGCCTTCTCGAAGAACTCCACAAAGCCGGATTCCAGCAGATCCACGAACTCGGGGGTCAGCGCCCACATGTTCATCGAAACAAGGCTGTCGATGTCGATGCTTTTGCCGCCTGCGGCTGCGCCGTCGGCGGTCTTTTCAATGCCGCCGGTCTCCAGCACGCCGGTCAGGTAGTGGGCGTCGTTCATCTGGCAGATGCCGCGGGTGACCGCGCCGTTGTCGCTCAGGGTGTTTTTCAGTACAAAGCCCGCCATGGCAAGGTCGCCCGGCTTGTCGGGCGTGTAGCCCTGCAGGAAGTCGTGCAGCCGGACGAACGCCTCCTTGCCGTAGTAGTCGTCGGCGTTGATGACGGCGAACGGCTCCTTAATAATGCCCTTGCAGGCCAGCACGGCCTGGCCGGTGCCCCAGGGCTTGGAGCGGCCCTCGGGCACGGAGAAGCCCTCCGGCACGTTCTCGAGTGCCTGGAACGCATAGTCGATCTCAACGCCCAGCCCGGCGCAGATCTTCTCAATGCGGTCACCGATGGCCTCTTTAAAAGCCTCCTCAATGTCGTGGCGGATGATAAAGACGATCTTGTCAAAACCGGCCTCGATGGCGTCATGAATGGAATAGTCCATGATGATCTCGCCGTTGGGACCGACGGCAGCCAGCTGTTTGATGCCGCCGCCGAAGCGGGAGCCGATACCGGCGGCCATAATCACCAGTGCAGTTTTCATAGTTTCCTCCTAAATTAAACACCCTGCGTTGGGGTGTGGTAGCAACTTAATATCCGGCCATGGCCATGGCATACTGAACAAAGCCCGGCCCGGCCAGATTGATGACCAGCGAGGAGAGCAGCAGCACGATGCCAAAGTAGAGCAGCGCCGCCCAGATGCTGGTGCCGCCCTTTTGCAGCAGGGCATCGGTGCGGGCATCGCCCTCGGGGTATTCGCTGTAGATTTTATCAATATTTTTCTTTGAGGTGTTGCGGTACAGCCAGACCGAGAAAAGCCCCAGCAAAATCCTGACAATCCAGTCCGCAATGGCACAGACGTCGGCGGCCACGGGCACCCAATGCAGCGGCATACTGCCGAACAGCGACGGGTTGAAGGTCGCCACAATGGCGATGAGCGACGGCACGCTCAAAGCGATGGACAGCAGGGCTGTCAGCAGACCCTCCTTCCACATCTTGCGGTAAAGCAGATAGGCAGGCCCGAACAGGAATGCCGACAGGCAGACTGTGACCTTCTGCTTCGTCATGCTCATGCGGAAAAACTGCATCAGGTAATACATCGGGCTGCGGCCCACGTAGGCGGCCCAGTCCTTGGCCTTGATGCCGTCGATGGTATCCTCGGGGCCGATCTCGCGGCGGCAGATGCCGCCGTTGTCGTCGTCGGTGTAGGTGTCGATGCGGGGGCCGGGGGTCGTGCGGCTGTTGTCGGGCTTATGCACGGTGGACGGGTCGCGGGCGTAGATCGGCACCTGCGCGTCCTCGTCCTTCGGGTCGGGTCGGGGGCCGTCGTCCTTCGGCAGGGGACAGCCGCAGTGGCTGCACTGCGCCGCGCCCGGCTGGTTGTGGGTGCCGCAGTTCGGGCAGGTGGCCTCGTGCGCGGCTTTTTCGGCCTCGGGACCGAACTCGGGCTGCCATTCAAACCCGGCGGCGTGCTCCGACTTGTGCATACAGGCCCCGACCTTCTGCCAGCAGGCCCGGTGGTAGGGCGTGCCGCAGTCGGGGCAGACGACGATGTCATCCTCGTCGGTAAATGCCTGTTCACAGACAGGGCAATGGTTTCCTGTGTAACGTGTCATGTGTGGTATCCTTTCCGTAACATAAGGCCATTATACCGCATCAAATGGATAAATGCAAAGAAAACATAAAAACTTTACAAGATAAACGGAAAAACGGGTTTTTACGGCGGAGGTGTAGGGGCCGGGCATGCCCGGCCCGCGGTCTTACGTGGGCGGATGCCCGCGGGGAAGTCTGTAGGGGAGGGATTTGTCCCTCCCGCGGGACCTGGTAGCGGCCACAGCGTCCCCGGGCGGATATGGAATCCGCCCCTACACCGTAGGGGTCGGCGTCCTCGACGACCCGGGCTGTTTGCGCCGCTGTACACGGCCCGGGAGGGATAAATCCCTCCCCACAAATATTATGAATCTGCCGCTGCCCCTCTTTACAACGCCCGCCAATTCGCTTATAATGGTACTATGTAATTTTATGCCAACTTATGTGTGACGAGGGAAACGATATATGATTACGATTGACGAACTGAAAGCAAAGCTCGGCGGCATGAAAACCGCCGTGGATGACCTGCGCGACGCATTGTCCATCGAGGCCAGCGAAAAGCGCCTGGCCGAGCTGGAGCACCAGATGACGATGCCCGGCTTCTACGATGACCAGGCCCGCAGCCAGAAGGTCATCAGCGAGATGGGCGAGGTCAAGAACAAGCTCGAGCGCTTCGGCAAGCTGTCCACCCAGTATGAGGAGGCCGAGACGCTGCTGCTCATGATCGAGGAGGAGAACGACCCGTCCCTGGCCGCCGAGGGTGAGGAGGCCGTCAACGGCGTCGAGAAGTCCATCGACGAGCTGCAGCTCATGACGATGCTCAACGGCGAGTACGACCACAACAACGCCATCCTGACCTTCCACGCCGGTACCGGCGGCACCGAGGCCCAGGACTGGGCCGAGATGCTCTACCGCATGTACACCCGCTGGGCCGAGGCCCACGGCTACAGCGTCGAGGTGCTCGATGTGCTGGACGGCGACGAGGCCGGCATCAAGTCCGCGTCGATGATGGTCAAGGGCCCCAACGCCTACGGCATGCTCAAGAGCGAGCACGGCGTCCACCGTCTGGTGCGCATCAGCCCGTTTGACGCCAACGCCCGCCGCCAGACCAGCTTCTCCAGCCTTGAGGTCATGCCCGAGCTGGACAACAACATCAACATTGAAATCAACCCCGCCGACATCGAGATGCAGGTCTACCGCTCCTCCGGCGCAGGCGGCCAGCACATCAACAAGACGTCCTCCGCCGTCCGCCTGATCCACAAGCCCACCGGCATCGTGACGACCTGCCAGACCCAGCGCAGCCAGCTGCAGAACCGCGAGTACGCCATGGAGATGATGAAGGCCAAGCTGTACCAGATCGCTTTGCAGCAGCACAAGGACAAGATCGACGACATCAAGGGCGTGCAGAATGAGATCGCCTGGGGCCACCAGATCCGCAGCTACGTCTTTATGCCCTACACGCTGGTCAAGGACAACCGCACCGGCTACGAGAGCAGCAACGTACAGGCTGTCATGGACGGCGACCTGGACGGCTTCATCTTTGCCTACCTGAAGGCGGCCTCCCGCGGCGAACTGAAGGAAGATTGATATGAATGACCGTTTTATCCGGCTGTCCATCTCGCTGGCCCGGCTGCAAAAGGTCATCCAGCGCATCAAGGCGAGCGGCATGAGCCGCATTGAGCTGAAGGCCGGGCACACGCTGGTGCTCTGCCGGCTGGCCGCCGCGCCGGAGGGCCTGCACTTCTCGGAGCTGACAGAACGGTGCGGTCTGGATCCGGCCATGATCTCCCGCGTGCTGGCAGAACTGGTGCGCAGCGGCCTGGTGGAAAAGCGCGCCGAGAGCGGCAAGTACAATGCCCTCTACCTGCTGACCAACGCAGGCCATGACCGCGCCGCCCGCGTGGGGGCTGTTGTGGCCGACGTAGAGCGCCGCGCCGACGAGGGAATAGACCCAGACGATTTAGCGACATTTTATAAGGTGCTCGACCAGCTGACGAGGAATCTTGAGGCTGTCGATGCCGACCCGGCGGAGGCGTTTGAGCCGCTGGAAATTCAATAATGTACAAAACTGCCCGGCTGCCCCAAAACGCAGCCGGGCACTTGTTTTGTTCATATTTGGTGGGTATACTGAGGAAAATATAAGCAGCGGGCGTTATAATAGGCTGCCGTAAATCGTCTGTACTGTAGGGAGGGGTCTTGACCCCTCCGCGGAGCTGTGCGGCTGCCGCATAGTTGCGCGGAATGTATATATGCCGCCTGGTGCGGTTTCCGTCGCCCGCAACCTTCCCGGAGCGGTCAAGACCGCTCCCTACAAGCCGTTTTAAACAATTCCGCCGCCCTGTAGGGGCCGGGCATGCCCGGCCCGCGGCCTTCCCATAACCGCCCATATACCATACACGTCCGGGCCGGATATATCCGGCCCCTGCCGCCATTTGATCCACCCCCGAAAGGAGCACCCCTTACTATGTCATCCATCACCGGCCTGACCGCCGCCGAGGTCGAAGCGCGCCGCGCGGCGGGGCAGACGAACCAGCCGCCCAAATCACAGACCAAAACCACCGGCGAGATCGTGCGGGATAACGTCTGTACCTACTTCAACCTTGTGTTTCTGGTGCTGGCCGTCATGCTGGCGCTCGTGCATTCCTGGCTGAATATGGGATTTCTGGGCATCGTGTTCTGGAATACCCTCATCGGCATTGTGCAGCAGCTTCGCGCCAAGCGTACCATCGACAAGCTGACGCTTGTCTCAGCGCAGAAGCTCCGCTGCCTGCGCGACGGCCGGTGGTGCGAGGTGCTGTCCGACGACCTTGTGCAGGACGATGTTGTCGAGTTCGGCGCGGGTGACCAGATCGCAGCGGACGCCGTCGTGCTGGACGGCAGCGCCCAGGCGAACGAATCCCTCATCACTGGCGAGGCGCGGGCCATTCCCAAGGAGCGCGGCGCGGAGCTGAAATCCGGCAGCTTTCTGATGGCGGGCCGCTGCGTGGCGCGGCTGACCCGTGTCGGGGCCGAGAGCTACGCCAGCCGCCTGACCGCTGAGGCGCAGGCCGACGGTCACAGGGTCGCACGCGGCGAGATGATGCGCAGCCTGGACAGGCTGATAAAATTCATCGGTGTGGCGCTGATCCCAATCGGCGCGGTGCTGATCTGGAAGCAGCATTGGGTACTGGAGCTTTCCATGAAGGAGACTGTCGACGCCACGGTGGCAGCACTCATCGGTATGATCCCGGAGGGACTGTACCTGCTGACGAGCGTTGCGCTGGCCGTGAGCATGATGCGGCTGGCCAGCCGCAAGGTGCTGACCCGCGACATGAACTGCATTGAAACGCTGGCCCGGGTGGACACCCTCTGCGTGGACAAGACCGGCACGATCACCGAGAGCACCATGCAGGCGGACGACCCGCTGCCGCTGGCGGAAAATACACCCATCACCGAGATTTTATCGGCGTTCTACGCGGGAGGGCAGCCTGATAACGACACGGCCCGCGCCCTGACAGCCCGCTTCGGGCAGGGCGGCACGGCATGGGCTGCCGTGCGCACCATCCCGTTCAACACGGCGTACAAGTACAGTGCCAAAGACTTTGGCGCGCAGGGGTGCTACGTCGTCGGTGCGCCCGACGTGCTGGCGGGCAGCAGGGCGGGGGAGCTTGCCGACAGGCTGACTCCGCTGCTGGCCCAGGGCCGCCGCGTGCTGCTGCTGGCAAAGTATAACGGCACACTGCCGGATCCGACCGCGGCGCTCGACCCCGCACAGCTGGAATTTTTGGCTCTGCTGCCGTTGCAGAACCGCATCCGTGAGAGTGCGCCCAAGACGTTCCGCTTCTTTGCGAAGCAGGGCGTGAAGATCAAGGTCATCTCGGGCGACGACCCACAGGCTGTCAGCCATGTGGCCGCCAACGCGGGCATTGCCGGGGCCGAGCACTGGGTCGATGCCGCCACGCTGCAAAGTGAGGCGGCGCTGGCCGAGGCTGCCGAAAAATGCACGGTCTTTGGCCGCGTCACGCCCGAGCAGAAGCGCCAGCTCGTCCATGCTTTGCAGGCAAAGGGCCACACGGTAGCCATGACCGGAGATGGCGTAAATGACGTACTGGCGTTAAAAGATGCTGACTGCGGCATCGCGATGGCATCGGGCGCGCAGGCGGCAAGCCAGGTCGCGCAGCTTGTGCTGCTGGATTCGGACTTTGCCGCGCTGCCCGGCGTTGTGGCCGAGGGGCGGCGGGCCATCAACAACATCCAGCGCTCGGCGTCGCTGTTTCTGGTCAAGAACATCTTCTCGTTTTTGCTCAGCATCGTCGCGCTGGCCCTGCCGCTGGCCTACCCGTTCCAGCCGCTGCAGCTGTCGCTCGTCACGTTTGCCACCATCGGCGCACCGGCGTTCTTTTTGGCGCTTGAGCCGAATCACGAGCTTGTCCACGGTAAATTCATGCGGAACGTGCTGCGCAAGGCGCTGCCCGGCGGGCTGACGGATTTCCTGCTTGTGTTCTGCGCACAGGGGTTCGGCTATGCGTTCGACATCCCGTCCGACATGGTCGGTACGATCTGCACGTTGGTGATTTTGTGCGTGGGCTTGCAGATTTTGTGGGGTGTCTGCATCCCGTTCACGCCGCTGCACTGGGCCATCTGGGGCAGTATGACCGTGGCGGGCGTCGGCGGGGTGTTCCTGCTGGCGCGCTGGCTGCCGCTGGTGCGGCTGGATCTGGGCGGCACGCTGGTGCTGGTCGTTCTGCTGGCCCTGAGCGCCCCGACTCTGGCCGGGCTTGTCTTTATGGGCGAGCGGCTGCACGGCATGGTCAACGATTGGAAAAATAAAAAAGCACGAAAACACGTATAAAACGACAGCCCCGCCCGCAGAAAAACGGGTGGGGCTGTCGTTTTATCAAAATTATAATTGCAATAAGGGAATTATGAGAAATGGAAATCGCAGGGAGGGGCCTTGACCCCTCCGCGGGGCCTGGCGGCGGCCACGGTGTTCCCGGGCGGATATGTCCGGTCCCTACAGCCATTCCGGCAGGGAAGATGCGTTATTTTTTCAGCTCCTCCTCGATCTCCGGCAGATCCTCTTTGATAAACATAAAGCACAGGCTCACCAGCAGCAGCGCGCAGGAAAGCCAGATCGTCCTCTCGCCGAAGATGCCGACGCACTGTGTGCCGATGCCCGCACCCAGCGCAAAGATAAAGATAATGGCAAAGTACTGCAGGGACTTCCACAGCGCGTTTTTATCGTGGCTGTGTCCGAATGCGACCAGCGCGTCCATGCCGCTGCGCAGGTTGCCGATGCACATGGTACTGGCAAATGGGTAGCCATGCACCTTGCGGAACGCCTGCACCTGCATGGCGCAGGCAAACGAGACCAGCGCGTTTGCGACAATATCCCACCCGGCAGGGAAGAAGCCCACCGCGAACAGCAGCACGATCTCGGCCAGCACGACGAGCTGACGCCAGTGGATGCGGCGGGCCTGCCGCCAGCGCAGGCGGATGCACTCCGCCGCGGCCACACCCAGCGCAAAGGACAGAACGGGGATAAAATAGTGGGCAAACCGCGATAGATCGCCATCAAACAGGCTCTTGCTCATCAGCACGATGTTGCCGGTCTGGGCGTTGGCAAACACCTTGCCGCGCCCAATGTAGGTGTAGGCGTCCTGCAGGCCGCCCGACGCCGACAAGAACATGACCGTGCGGAATGCCTCCGACATCTGGCCGCGGTGATGCGGGAATAATTTTGACATGACTTTCCGACCTCTCTATATTACGTATAAACACCGCCATTATAGCGCGCCGCGCCGCCGCTGTAAAGTTTGCAGCAACACATGCGGCGTTTTGTACCAAAGTGACGCTGCAAAACGGAGAAAGATTTTATACAAAGTGCAGAAATTTGTGCAGGAGTATTACATGGGCGCAACTTTTGCGGTATACTGGCTTCACTTTCCAACGCAGTGAGACAACAGCCGCAGGGCGTCGCAACGAGTTGAGCGACACCTTGCGGCTGTTTTTGTTTTGGAGAAAATAACGTATATATGAGGAGTAATTACAATGCCGCAAACAAAGAAACAGGAAATCGTCTACACCGTCATGATGGTCTGCGTCATGGTCTACGGAATGGTCTGCTACAATATCGCACTGGATGTGGGTGGGATGCAGAATTTCATCTTCGCCGCTGCCCTCAGTGAGCTGCCCATCATGGGCGTCATTGGCTTTTTGCTGGACACGTTCCTGGTCGGCCCCACGGCCATGCGCATCGCCACGGGCTGGTTCACCCCAGGCGAGGACAAGCAGGTGTTCCTGGTGGCCGCTATCTCCTGTCTGTCCGCGTGGATGATGTGCCCGTTGATGAGCTTTTTCGCCACGCTGTTCTTCAAGGACAGCCACAACGCGAACTTTTTCGCCATGTGGGTGCAGACCACAGCGATGAACTATCCCACGGCATTTTTGTGGCAGCTGTGCGGCGCGGGCCCGCTGGTGCGGTTCGTGTTTGGCAAGGGTCTGGCCGCTATGAAAAAGAAGTGATAACGATTTCATAATACATCTAATACATCGACAGAAAAAACACAAACCTGATTTTGTACCAATAAAACTGCACAAAAACCACTTGCTATATTTGGTAATAGTGCTATAATACGGCTGAACCTGAAAGTTGGGTGTACCTATTTATATAGAGAAAAGCCCCTTGGCCCCCTCGCAGAGGGAGGCAGGGAACCCAACCCAGGTAAAGCTCCCAAAGAGTGAGGTGCATTGCATGAAAGATGTCAACGACCTGATGCAGGCCATTTTGGAGATGGATGCCGCCCAGCGCCGCGAAAGCGAGAAGGCCCGGCTCGAGCGCTCTGCCCGGCTGGCTGCTCTGGACGAGCAGAAGCAGAAGATCATCGCGGAGTGTGACGCCCGCGAGAAGTCCGAGTCCGACGCCGCCGCAGGAGCTGCCGAGGAGGGCAACGCCGCCGCACTGGCCGCGCTGGAGACCCAGCGCAGCCAGGCAGCCGAGGCCATGACCGCCGCCGCAAAGGCCCATGAGGCCGAATGGTGCGCTGCGCTTGTACAGCGCACCCTGGGCGGGGAGGCCGCACAATGATGCCCACGGGCAAGGCAAGCGGCAACGCCGTGCTGGCCAAGGCCCGCGCCCTGTACGGCAGCCGCCTGCGGGCCGACGATTACCGCCGCCTGATGGCCTGCCGCACAATGACCGAGCTGGCCGCGGCCTTGAAAGAATACCCGCTGTACAGCGAAGCGCTGGCCGAGGTCAACCCCCAGTACGCCCGCCGCGTCCAGCTGGAAAACCTGCTGCGCCAGAGCCTGTACACCCGGTACGACAGCCTTTGCCGCTATGACCGCAGCGCGGGCAGCAAAGTGTATGAGTATTTCACCCTCTGCTGTGAGGTTGATGAGCTGACTGCCGCCATGCGGTGTCTGGACGCAGGCCGCCCGGGCGATTACCTGTTCCGCCTGCCGGAGTTCTTGCAGCAGCGCTGCTGCATCGACCTCTACGCGCTGGCCAAGGCCACGAGTTTGGACGGTATCCTGGCCGCTGTGGCCGGTACGCGGTGGGAAAAGGTCCTGGCACCGCTGCAGAGCGCCAAGCCGGACCGCGGTCTGACCGCCCAGGCCGAGCCGCTTCTGCAGGACTTCCGCCACCGCGCACTGGTGGCGCTGGCCCCCGCGAAGGGCGGCACAAGCGCTGCGCCGAACCTGCGCGACCTCGTCGAGCTGGAATGCGACACCTCCGCTGTTTCCAACGCCGCGCGGCTCATCCGCATCGGCGCGCCGGACTCGGTGGTGCGCACCAACGCCCGCCGCGACTGCACGGCCCTGACGAACGATGAGTGGGAATACCTGCTCGCCGCCCGCGATCTGGACACGTTCAAGGCGCGGTTCGCCATGACGAAGTACGGCCCGCTGCTGGGACACCATGAGTACAGCGTTTTGAAGGAGGGCTTCTTCCACTACCGATGCGACTGGTGCCGCAAGTGGCTGCGGTTCTCCACCGACCCGACGCTGGTCATGCTGTGTTACGTCTGGCTGGCCCGGTGTGAGGTGCAGGATCTGGATCACATCATTGAGGGCGTGCATTACAAGCTGCCGCCCGAGGATGTCCAGCCGCTGCTGGTGGGGTTTGATGAGAAGGATTGAGTGACCCTTGGCCCCCTCTGGGAGGGGGCTCCGCCCGCAGGCGGTGGGGGAGAGAGCTTCGCGGCAGCCCGAAATATTTCGGGTGATGGCAAGGTTCGCTCCCTCCGCCCCTGCGGGGCACCGTCCCCCTCTGGCGCAAGCGCCACCTCCCCCGTGTCGGGGGAGTCTGTCTCGCCGAGGGAGGCAAGCTGAAACAAGGAGTGTGAACTGATTGGTTGAAAAGATGAAACTGGTGCGGGTGCAGGGCACGATGCCCCAGCTGAACGAGTTTATCGGCTCGTGCTGCATGGACGGACGCTTTGACCTTGAGCCCGCAACCAGATATATGTCGGAATCGCTGGGATACGGCGCTCTGAATGAGGAGAACCCCCACACCGCGATCCGCGACCAGATCGAGACGATGGCCAAAGAGGCCAATATGGAGCTGCACGAGGGGCAGCAGCACAGCGACCCGGTGGATGCCGAGGGCCGCAGCTATCTGAGCGACCTGCTGGAAAAGATCGACGACCTCTGCGCCGAGCGCAAGGTCCTGCTGGACCAGAAGAAGCTCTGCGAGGACGGCATCGAGCAGTACAGCCACTTTACCGGCCTGAAGGTCAACGTGGACGACATTCTCGACTGCGCCCACGTCAAGATCCGCTTCGGCTTCCTGCCGACGGAGGGCTACAACAAGCTGATGAACAACTACGGCGACGACCCGTACATCCTGTTCACCCCCTGCAACCAGACGAAGGCCGGTTACTGGGGCGTCTACATGACCCCGCGGGAGCACGCGCTGGAGACCGACGGCATTTTCTCGATGCTCTACTTTGAGCCGGTGCATGTGCCCGGCGCGGCTGGCTCGCCCGCCGAGATCATCGAGCACTTTAAAGAGAACCTCGACGTTGTCAACAAGAGCGTCGAGGACGTCAACGCCCGCATTGCCGCCCTGTGGCAGCAAAACGCCGACAAGGTCCAGCTGCTGTACAACACAGCCTGCTACTACGCGGCGGTCTACGACCTGCGCCGCATGGCCGCGGTCAAGGGCGAGCACTTCTTCTGCGTCGGCTGGGTCCCGGCGTCGGAGGTGGACGAGGTCGCGGGCAAGGCCCGCGGCATCCATGGGCTGCGCGTCACGGTGGACGGACCGGAATCCGCCGGTAAGATGACGCCCCCCACCAAGCTGAAAAACCCCTGGTGGAGCCGCCCTTTTGAGTTTTTCGTCGAAATGTACGGTCTGCCCGCCTACGGCGAGACAGATGTCACCGGCTTTGTAGCGATCACATTCACCGTGCTGTTCGGCATGATGTTTGGCGACGTCGGGCAGGGTATCGTGCTGGCACTGTTCAGCACCTTCATGTGGAAGGTCAAGCACAATGACCTGTTCCATCTCATGATCCCCTGCGGCATTTCGAGCACGATCTTCGGCCTGGTCTACGGTTCTCTCTTTGGCTACGAGGAGGCCCTTGACCCGCTCTACCATGCGCTTGGCATGGCAGGCAAGCCCGTTTCCGTTATGGATTCCATCACCGGCATCCTGATGGTGGCTGTCTACATCGGCATTGTGCTGGTGCTGGCCGCCATGGTACTGAATATGTACACCCACGCCCGCCACAAGGAGTGGGGCGAGTTCATCTTCTCGCCCAACGGCCTTGTCGGCATGGTGACCTACCTGTGCGGCGTTGATCTGGCGTCCGCTTATATGGGTGCTGTCACGTTTATGCCGCAGGTGCTGGCGGTGGTCGGCATGGTCGTCGGTCTGGTGCTGCTGCTCTTTGCGGAGCTGCTGGCCCCGATGGTCGAGGGCAAGCCCTGGAAGCCTGCGGGCGGTATGGGCAACTACCTGATGCAGAGCGTATTTGAGCTGCTGGAAACGGTGCTGAGCTACCTGTCCAACACGATCTCGTTCTTGCGTGTCGGTGCGTTCGTCATCGTCCACGCCAGCATGATGATGGTCGTCTTTACACTGGCCGGTACGCCGAACAACATTGTTGTGGTCATCCTGGGCAACCTCGTGGTCATCTGCCTCGAGGCACTGCTCTCCGCCATTCAGGGCATCCGTCTGGAGTTCTACGAGATGTTCAGCCGCTGCTACAAGGGCGGCGGCCGCAAGTTCGTAGCCTTTGATTTGAAGAAAGCAAAAGCATAAGATGCGCCGTAGAGGCCGGACATGTCCGGCCCGCAACCATCCCACAATCGGACGATAGAATCGAAGCCGCGGGCCGGGCATGCCCGGCCCCTACAAAAGCGCCTTGACAGAGGGGCGCGGAATAAAACAAAAATTACGGAGGGTTCCATTATGAAAACCAAGTTCAGCAAACTGTTCGTTACCATCCTGATCGTGGCCGCTGTGACCTGCTGCGGCGCACTGGGCGTCTTTGCCGCGGATGATGCCAATGCCGACACCGCCGCTGCCACCACCGCTTCCGAGACCGTCAACACCGACAATGACCACAACAGCTCTTTGAGCATCGGCCTGGTCGCTGCCGCTCTGGCTACGGGTCTTGCCGGTATCGGCGGCGGCATGGCCGTCGCTTCCGCTGCGCCTGCCGCTATCGCAGCCAACAGCGAGAACGAAAAGACCTTCGGCAAGAGCCTGATCTTCGTCGCCCTGGGCGAGTCCATCGCTCTGTACGGCTTGGTCATCTCCATCATGATCCTGTCCAAGCTGGTGTAACGCCATGCGGTTCTTTCTCATCAGCGATAACTCCGACGCCATGAACGGTCTGCGCCTTGCGGGTATTGAGGGCACCGTCGCCCGCAGCGAGGCCGACCTGCGCAACGCGCTGGAAATGGCAGCCCAGCAGCCCGACATCGCCGTGCTGCTTGTGACCGAGAAGATCGCCGAGACCTACACGGCCACGCTGGACAGCGCCCGCGCTGCCGGTGGGCCGCTGCTCATCACGGTGCCCTCCACCGGCGGCGGTGCTGCCGGTAAGGACCGCCTGACCCGCTATATCCGCGAGGCCATCGGCGTCAAGATTTAAGAGGTGTGACCATGAACGAATTAGATACCCGCGCCGAGCGATTCCTCGAGTCCATCCGCGCCGAGGGCGAGGCTGCCTGCGCCGCCATCCGTGAGGAGACGGAGCGCGCGATCAACACCCAGCTGGACGAGACGCGCAGGACCGAGAACACCCGCGTGGAGCGCACCCTGCGCTTTGAGACCGAGCGCGCCAAGACCCGCGCCAACCGCGATTTGAGCGCGGCCCGCATGGCCGCCCGCGCCACGCTGGCTGCCCAGCGCCAGAAAATCGCCGACGAGACCTTCTCGAAGGCCCGTGAGCAGCTGGCTGCCTTTGTGGCCGGCAAGGACTACGCCGCCTGGCTGCAGAAAGAGGCCGCTTCTCTGGCGGAGACCTTAGGCGAGAACGCCAAGATCACGGCCCGCGCTGCCGACCTGCCGCTGCTGAAAAACGTTAGGCTGCCCGCAGGCACCGTTCTGGAGGCCGACGACAGCATCACGCTGGGCGGCCTGAAGGGCGCAAACCCCGCGAAGGGCGTGGCTGCCGACGATACGCTGGAGGCCCGTCTGGAGGCCCAGCACGACTGGTTCCTGGAAAACGCCGGTCTGGAAATTAACATTTGAGGGGCAAAGCTATGAAAAATACAATTTACAGCATCAACGGCCCCGTTGTCACCATCAAGGGCAAGACCGATCTGGAAATGATGGAGATGGTCTATGTCGGCAAGGCACGCCTTGTCGGCGAGGTCATCCGCATGAACGACAAGGAAACCACCATCCAGGTCTATGAGGAGACCGGCGGTCTGAAGGCAGGCGAGCCTGTCGAGAGCACGGGCGGCCCGCTGTCCGTGACCCTCGGCCCCGGCATCCTGCGCAATATCTATGACGGCATCCAGCGTCCGCTGCCCGCCATCGAGCAGCACATGGGCAGCTTCATTGAGCGCGGTGCGCATGAGCCGTCTCTGGACGAGGCCGCCAAGTGGGACGTGACCGTGACCGTACGGCAGGGGGACACCCTGACCGCGGGCCAGATCTACGCCACCTGCCCCGAGACCCCGGCCATCGAGCACCGCTGCATGGTGCCGCCGACGGTCTCCGGTACGGTCACCTGGGTGGCCGACAACGGCAGCTACACCGTCAACGAGCCTATCGTCAAGCTGACCGATGCCAAGGGTAAGGAGCACACGCTGACCCTCTGCCAGAAGTGGCCTATCCGCACCCCGCGCCCGTCTGCCGAGCGCATGACCTCGCCCCGCCCGCTGATCACGGGTCAGCGTGTCATCGATACGATGTTCCCGCTGGCCAAGGGCGGCGCTGCGGCCATCCCCGGCGGCTTCGGTACCGGCAAGACGATGACCCAGCACCAGATCGCAAAATGGTGCGACGCCGACATCATCATCTACGTCGGCTGCGGCGAACGCGGCAACGAGATGACGCAGGCTTTGCAGGAGTTCAGCGAGCTGGTCGACCCCCGCACGGGCAAGAGCCTGATGGACCGTACCGTCCTGATCGCGAACACCTCCAACATGCCTGTCGCCGCCCGTGAGGCTTCTATCTACACCGGCATCACGCTGGCCGAGTATTACCGCGACATGGGCTACCACGCCGCCATGATGGCCGACTCCACCTCCCGCTGGGCCGAGGCTCTGCGTGAGATCAGCGGACGTCTGGAGGAGATGCCTGCCGACGAGGGCTACCCCGCGTACCTGCCCAGCCGTCTGGCCGAGTTCTACGAGCGCGCCGGTTACGTCAGGACGCTGAACGGCGCGGAAGGCTCTGTCTCCGTCATCGGCGCTGTCAGCCCGCAGGGCAACGACTTCTCCGAGCCTGTCACCCAGAACACGAAGCGCTTCACCCGCTGCTTCTGGGCGCTGGATAAGTCGCTGGCCTACGCCCGCCACTATCCCGCCATCAACTGGAACGACTCCTACAGCGAGTATCTGGGCGACCTCGGCGGCTGGTACTACGACAACGTCGGCCACGACTTCATGTCCTGCCGTGAGCGCATCGCCAACCTGCTGCTGCAGGAGAACAATCTGATGCAGATCGTCAAGCTGATCGGCTCTGACGTGCTGCCCGACGACCAGAAGCTGACGATTGAGATCGCCCGCGTCATCCGCGTCGGATTTTTGCAGCAGAACGCCTTCCACGCGGTTGACACCTACGTCCCGCTGGAAAAGCAGCTGAAAATGATGGAAACCATTCTGTACCTGTACGACAAGTGCGCCGCGCTCGTCGCCAAGCAGGTGCCTGTCAGCCGTCTGCTGGCCACCGGCCTGTTTGACGAGCTGGTCCAGATGAAGTATACCGTGCCCAACGACGATTTGAGCAAGCTGGACGAGCTGCAAAAAGCAATCGACACCAAGCTGGCCGCCGTGGCCCAGGGCTGATGAGGAGGGAACAACATGATTCTGGAACATATCGGACTTTCCCAAATCAACGGCAGTCTGGTCGTGCTGGACGGCGTCAAGGGCGTCCAGTATGACGAAATGGCAGAGCTGCACCTCGACGACGGCTCGACCCGCGTGGGCCGTGTTGTCCGTGTCGATGGTGACCGCTGCGTCATTCAGGTGTTTGAGGGCACCCGCGGGCTGAGCCTTGTCAACAACCGCACGGTGCTGACCGGCCACCCGATGATGATGGATTTAAGCCCCGAGCTGCTGGGCCGCGTGCTGGACGGTCTGGGCCGCCCCATCGACGGCCTCGGTGACATTTACCCCGTCGCCCGCCGCGATGTCAACGGCGCGCCCATCAACCCCGTCAGCCGTGTCTACCCCCGCAACTACATCCACACCGGCATTTCTTCGATTGACTGCCTGGCCACGCTGATCCGCGGCCAGAAGCTGCCGATCTTCTCCGGCTCCGGCATGAAGCACAACGAGCTGGCCGTCCAGATCGTCCGTCAGGCCAGCGTGGCCGACGGGTCGGACTTCGCCATCGTGTTCGCCGCCATGGGCGTCAAGAACGACGTTGCGTCGTACTTCCGCGAGAGCTTCGAGAGCTGCGGCGCGATGGAGCGCGTCGTCATGCTGCTGAACCTCGCCAACGACCCCATCATCGAGCGTATCATCACGCCGCGCGCCGCGCTGACGGTGGCCGAGTATCTGGCCTTTGACCTGAACAAGAACGTGCTGGTCATCCTGACCGATATGACAAGCTACTGCGAGGCCCTGCGCGAATTCTCGTCCTCCAAGGGCGAGATCCCGGGCCGCAAGGGCTTCCCCGGCTACCTGTATTCCGATCTGGCCAGCCTGTACGAGCGCGCCGGTATCATCAAGGGCAGCAAGGGCTCTGTGACCCAGATCCCGATCCTGACCATGCCCGGCGACGATATTACCCACCCCATCCCCGACCTGACGGGCTACATCACCGAGGGGCAGATCGTGCTGGACCGCGGCATGGATGCCACCGGCCTGTATCCTCCTGTGTCCGTGCTGCCCAGCTTGTCCCGTCTGATGAAGGACGGCATCGGCGCGGGCTACACCCGCGAGGATCACGTCACACTGTCCAACCAGCTGTTCGCCTGCTACGCCAAGGTGCAGGACGCCAAGGCGCTGGCCAGCGTCATCGGCGAGGAGGAGCTGTCCCAGAGCGATAAGCAGCTGATGGCCTTTGGCCGCGCGTTTGAGCAGGAGTTCATCGGCCAGGGCAACACCGACCGCACGATGGAGCAGACCCTCGACCTCGGCTGGGAGCTGCTGGCGACCCTGCCCCGCAACGCTCTGGACCGCTGCGACGCCGCGACGCTGGATAAGTATTACGAACCGGCGAAGGCGAGAATCAGTAAAAAATAATCCCAAAGCCTTCTCCCCTTGGGGGAGAAGGTGCCCCCGCAGGGGCAGATGAAGGGAGAGTGCGCCGCGATTGCCTGTGAATGGAGGCAATGGCATACTTGGCCCTCATCAGTCACCTTCGGTGACAGCTTCCCCCGCAGGGGAAGCCAAAGCAGTATAAAAGGAGTACCCAATGGCACAGCAGGTTTTTCCCACAAAATCAAACCTGATGGCGACAAAGCGCAGTCTGGCGCTGGCGACCCAGGGCTATGACCTGATGGACCGCAAGCGCAACATCCTTGTGCGCGAGATGATGCAGCTGATTGACCGCGCCGCAGGCATTCAGGACCGCATCAGCGCGGCCTACGCCGAGGCGTATGAGGCGCTGAAAAAGGCCAACATCATGCTGGGTTCTGTCGGCGGCTATGCTGCCGGTGTGCCGGTGGAGCGCGGCGTGCAGATGTCCACCCGCAGCGTCATGGGCGTTGAGCTGCCTACGCTGCGCCTGAACACCACCTCGCCCATGGGGCTGTACTATGACCTGGAATCCACCAACGGCACGCTGGATGTGGCCTACCTCAAGTTCAATGAGGTCAAGACTCTGACCGTCGAGCTGGCCGAGGTCGAGACCAGCGTCATCCGTCTGGCTGAGGCCATCCAAAAGACCCAGAAGCGCGCCAACGCCCTGGGCAACGTGCAGATCCCCCAGATGCAAAAGACCATCAAGTCCATCGACGAGGTCCTGAGCGAGCGTGAGCGCGAGGAATTCAGCCGTCTGAAGGTCATCAAGGCACAAAAAGAGAAAGAAGAAGCGTGACCCTTGCGGCTGCGCTGTAGGGGCGAGCATTGCTCGCCCGCAGGAACTTGGCAACAGCCACTACGTGTAGGGGCGGATTCCATATCCGCCCGTGCAATGTGTCGGCTGCCGCCAAACTCCGCGGGCGAACAATGTTCGCCCCTACATGTATGTTGTGGAATTTTCCCAAACACCCCGCCACTTTTCTAAATGGCGCTGTCAAAAAAATAACGGTATAATAAAGGCAGAACATGGGAATCATCGGCAAGCAGCCGATACAATAAAAGGAGAGAATTTCTATGGCAAGTCGTATTGTACTGAACACTATTTCCTACCACGGCCACGGCGCAATCGAGAACATCGTTCCCGAGCTGACCGCCCGCGGCTACAAGAAGGCTTTCGTCTGCTCTGACCCAGATCTGATCAAGTTCGGCGTCACCAAGAAGGTCACCGATCTGCTGGACGCCGCCGGCTTTGCCTACAGCGTTTACAGCGAGATCAAGCCCAACCCCACCATCCAGAACGTTCAGGACGGCGTTGCCGCCTTTAAGGCTGCCGAGGCTGACTGCATCGTCACCATCGGCGGCGGCTCCTCCATGGATACCGCCAAGGCCATCGGCATCATCATCAACAACCCCGAGTTCGCGGATGTCCGCAGCCTGGAGGGCGTTGCCCCCACCAAGAAGCACGCCGTGTTCACCATTGCAGTGCCCACCACCGCCGGCACCGCTGCCGAGGTCACGATCAACTACGTCATCACCGATGTCGAGAAGAAGCGCAAGTTCGTCTGCGTGGACACCAACGACATCCCCGAGATCGCCGTTGTCGATCCCGATATGATGTCCAGCATGCCCAAGGGTCTGACCGCCGCTACCGGCATGGACGCCCTGACCCACGCCATCGAGGGCTACATCACCAAGGGCCACTGCACCATCTCCGATATGTTCCATCTCGAGGCCATCAAGCTGATTTCCGAGAACCTGCGCGGCGCCGTGCAGAACACCCCGGAGGGCCGCGAGGGCATGGCTCTGGGCCAGTACATTGCCGGTATGGGCTTCTCCAACGTCGGCCTGGGCATCGTCCACAGCATGGCCCACGGCCTGTCCGCCCTGTATGACACCCCCCACGGCGTTGCCTGTGCCATCATCCTGCCCACCGGTCTGGAGTACAACAAGACCGTGGCTGGCGAGCGTTACCGTGCCGTCGGCAAAGCGATGAGCGTGACCGGCATTGATGAGATGAACGACGTCGAGGCCGCCGATGCCACGATTGCCGCCGTCAAGAAGCTGAGCGCCGACGTGGGCATCCCCGCCGACCTGAAGGGCATCCTGAAGGAGGAGGACGTCCAGTTCCTGGCCGAGTCCGCCTTTGCCGACGCCTGCTGCCCGGGCAACCCCCGCGACACCAGCGTTGAGGAGATCAAGGAGCTGTACCGCAGCCTGATGTAATTTAGTATTACATAATGTAAGAGGGTATCTGCTGAAATGGCAGGTACCCTCTTTTTTGCTGTTATATCGTTTTATGGGTGGTCCGTAGGGAGCGGTCTTGACCGCTCCGGGAACGTGACGATGGCCGCAAACAGCCCGGAGGGGTCAAGACCCCTCCCTACAAGCAGGGTAGGGGCCGCACATGTGCGGCCCGCAACCTTATGGCAAAAGCAATTTTACCGGAAAGCCGCGGGCCGGGCATGCCCGGCCCCTACAAATATTGTGATTTTGTTTGGAATTTCTTCGGTTCCTTCTTTGCAAAGAAGGAACAAACCCCCGTTAAGAATCCGAATCCAGCTTCAGCACCGCGGTAAACGCCTCGCTCGGCAAGGTCACGCTGCCCAGCTGGCGCATCTTCTTTTTGCCTTCCTTCTGCTTTTCCAGCAGCTTCTTCTTACGGGTGATGTCACCGCCGTAGCACTTGGCCAACACGTCCTTGCGCATGGCCTTGACCGTCTCGCGGGCAATGACCTTGCCGCCCACAGCCGCCTGTACCGGGATCTCAAACAGTGCGCGGGGGATATTCTCCTTGAGCTTTTCGCAGATGCGGCGGCCCTTCGCGTAGGCGTTGTCTGCAAAGACGATCATCGACAGGGCATCGACAACCTCACCGTTGAGCAGGAAATCCAGACGGACGAGCTTGCTCTCGTGCCAGCCCTCCCACTCGTAGTCGTAGCTGGCATAGCCGCGGCTTCGGGACTTGATGGCATCAAAGAAGTCGTAGACGATCTCGCCCAGCGGGATCAGGTAATGCAGGTCAACGCGCGTTTCGTCCATATACTTCATGTCGACCAGCACGCCGCGCTTCGTTTGGCACAGGTCCATCAGCGGGCCGACGTAATCGTTCGGCGTGTAGATGTGCGCGTTGACGAACGGCTCCTCCTGCTTGACGATGCGGGTCGGGTCGGGGTAGGCGGAGGGGTTGTCGATGACCTCCACCGTGCCGTCGGTCAGCGTCAGGCGGTACTGGACGCCCGGCGTCGTCGTGATCAGGTCAAGGTCAAACTCGCGCTCAAGACGCTCGGTGATGATCTCCATGTGGAGCAGGCCCAGGAAACCGCAGCGGAAGCCGAAGCCCAGCGCGGCACTCGTCTCCGGCTCAAAGGTCAGACTCGCGTCGTTGAGCTGCAATTTCTCCAGCGCGTCCTTCAGGTCGGGATAGTCCGCACCGTCGGCGGGGTAGATGCCGCAGAACACCATCGGCGTGACCGTGCGGAAGCCGGGCATTGGCTCCGGTGTGGGGTTCGCGGCCAGCGTGACGGTATCGCCGACGCGGGTGTCGCGCACGGTCTTGATGCTGGCCGTCAGATAGCCGACCTCACCGGCCTCGAGCTTGTCACAGGGGGTCAGGCTCGTTGCGCCCATGTGGCCGACCTCCACCAGCTGGAACTCCGCGCCGGTGCTCATCAGGCGGATGGTATCGCCGGGCTTGACCGTGCCCTCAAAGATGCGCACGTAGACGATGACGCCCTTGTAGCTGTCGTAGATGGAGTCAAAGATCAGCGCCTTCAGCGGTGCGTCGGGGTCGCCGGTGGGGGCGGGAATATCCCGCGCAACGCTTTCCAGCACCTCTTTAACGCCGATGCCCAGCTTGGCCGAGACACGCGGCGCCTCCATGCAGGGCAGACCGATGACGTCCTCGACCTCCTTCGCCACGGCATCAGGGTCGGCACTGGGCAGGTCGATCTTGTTCAAAATCGGCACGACCTCCAGATTGTGGTCCAGCGCCAGATAGCAGTTCGCCAGCGTCTGCGCCTCAACGCCCTGGCTGGCGTCGACGACGAGGACTGCGCCCTCACAGGCGGCCAGACTGCGGCTGACCTCGTACTGGAAGTCCACATGGCCCGGGGTGTCGATGAGGTTGAACTCATAGGTCTCGCCGTCGTCGGCCTTGTAGCGCATCGTGACGGCGCGGGCCTTGATGGTGATGCCGCGCTCCTTCTCGATGTCCATGTCGTCCAGCACCTGGTCGGTCATGGTGCGCTTGTCGACGCTGTCGGTCAGCTCCAGCATACGGTCCGACAGAGTGGACTTGCCGTGGTCGATGTGGGCAATAATGCAAAAGTTGCGGATGTTCTTGCGGGCCATCAGGTTTCCTCCAAATTGTTCCAGATCTCGCAGATCTTGCCGTTTTCCTTATATACGCGGGGCACGCGGCGGGCAAGGCCGCACACGACCTCGTAGTTGATGGTCTGTGTCTTGGCGGCAATCGTGTCAGCTGTGTCGCCGCCGTCCGGGCCAAAGACCGTGACCTCGTCGCCCATCTTCACGCCGGGAATGTCCGTCACATCGACCATTGTCTGGTCCATGCAGACGCGCCCGACCACGGGGGCCCGCTGGCCGCGGATGACCATGACGCCCCGGTCCGGCCCGCCGGACAGCATCCGCGGGTAGCCGTCAGCGTAGCCCACACAGACTGTGGCGACGCGCATCGGCTTATCGGCGGTAAAGGTGCGCCCGTAACTGACGCTCTGGCCGGGCTGCAGCTCCTTGACAAAGGTCACGACGGATTTCAGCGACATGACGGGCTGCAGGGCGGGGAAGCGTACCTCATTGCTGGGGTCAAGCCCGTACAGGATGATGCCCGCGCGGGTCAGGTCGTGCCGCCACTCGGGGTGGCGCAGCTGTGCGGCAGAGTTGGCGCAGTGTACCGTGCCGACAGGGCAGCCGTCCGCACGCAGCCGCTCCACGACCTGCGCGAACAGCGCGTGCTGCTCGTCGGTGTAGCGCTCGTCGTCGGGCTCGACGCTGTCCGCTACCGCAAAGTGCTGAAAGACGCCGCAGATGTCCAGCCCGGGCAGGGCGTAGAGAGCCTCCAGCTCGCGGAGGGTCTCCGCAAAGCCGGAACGCACCGCAAAGCCGATGCGGCCCATGCCGGTGTCGATCTTCAGGTGGACCTTAACCTTGACGCCCGCCTTGACGGCGGCAGCGGAGAGCGCCTGTGCGTATTCGGTCGAATAGCAGGTGGTGATCAGGTCGTTGGCAGCCAGCACAGCCGCATAGGTGGGGTCTGCGTAGCCCAGAATCAGGATGGGCGTTGTGATGCCGCCGCGGCGCAGGTGCCGCCCCTCGCCAAGGGAACTGACCGCGAAGCCCGCAGCACCGGCCTCCTGCAGGACGCGGGCGATGACGTTATCGCCGTGGCCGTAGGCGTCCGCCTTGACGACGGCGCAGACCGGCCCGCCTACGGTGCGGCGGATATATTCATAATTTTCACGCAGGGCCGTCAAATCTATCTCGGCCCAGCAGTGCTTTTCCAAGGTAAGTGTATTCATAGTGCGCCATTTCCTCCGTAACAGTTTATTATAGCATGAAAACAGCGTTCCTGCAACCAATTTTCTGATTTTCTAATTTTCGCCGTCGCCGTTTGTGGTCAGGTGTGCGGCGTCCGTCTCGGACCAGTGACCGTGTACCCGCTGCACGCCGACGATGCGCAGCTTGGAATGCAGGAAGTGCTGCTCGCGGTAAAGGCTGAAATAGCTCGACAGCATGTAGGAAACCGCGCATGCCAGCGCAAACAGCGAGACGCACTGCCCGCCGAATACCTCGATGGCAAGGCAGATGGACGCCAGCGGGCTGTTGGTGCAGCCGCAGAACAGCGCAACCATGCCCAGCGCCGCGCCCAGCTGCGGCGGCAGACCCAGCAGCGGCGCGGCCACACAGCCGAAAGTCGCGCCGGTGAAGAAGATCGGCACGATCTCGCCGCCCTTGAAGCCTGCGCCCAGGGTCAGCGCGGTGAACAGCATCTTTAAAAGGAAGGCGTAGGGAACGGCCTCGCCGTCGATGGCAGCCTCGATGACTGCCGCGCCCGCGCCGTTGTAGTCGGTGGTGCCCAGCAGCTTTGTCAAGGCGATAATGAGCACGCCGCCCGCGGCGACGCGCAGGTAGATGTTCGGAAAGAATTTCCGGTACAGCTTCGGCGTGACGTGGAGCAGCTCACAGAAGAAGATGCTCAGCGCGGCCAGCAGCGCACCCAGGATGATAACGCGGACGAGATTGTCCGGCGTGGGGGCAGCCTCGGCCTGTAAGACGAACGCCTCGGGCGCCAGCCCCATTTTGCCGCTGATGAAAACGCCCAGCAGCGCCGACACCAGACAGGGGAGCAGTGCCGCGTACTGCATGGAGCCGACATCGACGACCTCCAGCGTGAAGATCGTTGCGGCTAGCGGCGTGCCGAAGATGGCCGAGAACGCGCCCGCCATGCCGCACATTGTCATTAAGCGGCAGTCACGGTTTTCTAAGCGCAGCGCCCTGCCGAGCTGCCCGGATACGCTGCCGCCCAGCAGCAGAGCCGCGCCCTCGCGTCCGCTGGATCCGCCGAACAGATGCGTGGCGACGGTGGAAACAAAGATGAGCGGCGCGGTGCGCAGTGTCAGCGGCTTGTGCTCCCGCACGGATACGAAGATTTGGTTCGTAGAGCCGCCGCCATCCGGGTCAAAGCGGTGATACAAAAATACGATAACAAGACCGGCAACGGGCAGCAGGTAAAGCAGCCACGGGTGCGCGCCGCGGGTGGCGTTGGCCCAGTTGAGCGCCAGCCCGAACGCGCCGCCCAACGGGCCCACCACGCAGCCCACCAGCGCCGCCAGCACCAGCCACTTGGCGCACACCGCCTGATACCCCGCCGCGCTGCGCAGATACCGTTTGATCCGCTCCAAGACGACCCCTCCTATGCTATGCAAAATTTGAGATTATTATAGCCTTTTTGTAGGGAAAAGACAACAGAAAAATGAACCGCGGCAGCGCCTTTTGGCAGAGAAAGCCGAAGAACATTCCTACATGTGTACCGAATAACAGAAGCGCCGCAGATTTCAATGAATCTGCGGCGCATTCCGATGGTCGAGGTGACAGGACTCGAACCTGCGGCCTCGTGGTCCCAAACCACGCGCGCTACCAACTGCGCAACACCTCGTTCTTATAACTTATCCATTATAATACACAAGCGGTGCGGGCGTCAAGTCCCGGCGCGGCAAAAATCATACAGCCAGGCGGAGCAGCCCCAGCACCAGCAGGTGCGCGGGGTAGAAGGCATAGAAGAACCACTTGTAAAACGTGCGCCCGCGGGCGGCGCGCCGGCCGTTGTACAGGTACAGGATCACAAACGCGGAGACAAGGATCGGCACAGCGCAGCCGACGGCCTCCCACACCTGCCCGCTGCCCAGCCCGGCCATGCCGCCGTAGAGCAGCGCCGCCGCGCCGAACGCGGCTTTCTGCCGCGTTCGGTTCCCCCCGGCCCGGGCAAACAGCAGCGTGAACACCGGGGCCAGCAGCGCCCAGTCACAGAACAGCGATGCGCAGATCAGCAGCACGATGCAGACGCCGCGCAGCACACGGTCTTGAATCTTCTCCTGCACCAGCAGCACCAGAAAGCAGAGCAGCAGTGTGAACAGCATGTTGAACTGCACAAACCCGGCAATGCCGTTTGCCGGAAAGGCCAGCTGATACGGCAGCTGCGCCAGCACGGCAAACCCCAGCAGCCGCCCGGCGTAGCGGCGTTTGGAGCGGGTGCAGCCGTAGCCTTCGACGAGAAAAAAGCACATCGTCACGGCGGTAAAGTAGCCGATGCAGAGGCACAGATTTGTCAGCGGCTGACCGGCGGGCAGAAAGACGTTCGCGATGTGGTTGATAAGCATGGTGAGCATGGCAACCATCTTGATGGAATCACGGGACATGGTAAAAACCCCTTTCGTATTCATTGTAAAGTACGAGGGAGCGGGCGTCAAGATTGCAGCGGCACGGCAACATTTTTGCGGCCCGCTCTTCCTTTTGCCCTGTGCCTGCGCTATAATGAAGTACAGGGAAGCTATCGGGACAGGGAAAACAACACAGCTCTGCCGCAAGGGCAGGGCTTTTCCCTGTGCCGGTCATTTGCTGTGTGCTGGTGTTTGTGATCGAGCTGTTTGTGTGAGGTACTATGATTGACGCAATAAAAATCCGCGGTGCGCGGGTACACAACCTGAAAAACATCGACGTCGATGTCCCCTTAAACAAAATCGTCGGCATTGCGGGCGTGTCCGGGTCGGGCAAATCGTCGCTGGCACTCGGCGTGCTGTATGCCGAAGGCTCGCGCCGCTACCTTGACGCGCTGTCCACCTACACCCGCCGCCGCATGACCCAGGCCGCCAAGGCACAGGTGGATGAGGTGCTTTACGTCCCCGCCGCGCTGGCGCTGCACCAGCGGCCCGGTGTGCCGGGCATCCGCAGCACCTTCGGCACGGGTACCGAGCTGCTGAACAGTCTGCGGCTCATGTTCTCCCGCCTGGCCAGCCACCGCTGCCCCAACGGCCATTACGTGCCGCCAACGCTGAACGTCGCCGCCGAGCAGCCGATTTATTGCCCGGAATGCGGCGCACTTGTGCGTGCGCCGTCGGCGGAGGAGCTGGCCTTCAACAGCCAGGGCGCCTGCCGCACCTGCGACGGCACGGGACTGGTCCGCACCGTGGACCGTGCCACGCTTGTGCCTGACGAGAGCATCAGCATTGACGACGGGGCCGTCGCGCCGTGGAACAGCCTGATGTGGTCGCTCATGACCGACGTCTGCCGCGCCATGGGCGTGCGCACCAATGTGCCGTTCCGTGAACTGACCGACAGGGAAAGAGACATCGTTTTCAACGGCCCGGCGGAGAAAAAGCATATCTTCTACAAAGCCAAAAGCACGCCCGAGGCCGGGGAACTGGACTTTACCTATTACAATGCGGTCTACACGGTGGAGAACGCCCTGGCCAAGGTCAAGGACGAGAAGGGCATGAAGCGGGTGGAAAAATTCCTGCGCGTGGATACCTGCCCGGACTGCCGCGGCTCGCGCCTGTCAGAGGCCGCCCGTGCGCCGCGGCTGCGGGGCATCGGGCTGGATGAGGCGTGCAGGATGACGCTGACAGCACTTTGCGGCTGGGTGGACGGCGTGCCCGCCAGCCTGCCGCCCGAGATGCGCCCCATGGCCGAGAGCATCTGCGCCTCGTTCCGCGAGACTGCACGTCGGCTGCTGGATCTGGGGCTCGGCTACCTGACGCTGGACCGCGCCTCGTCAACGCTTTCCACCGGTGAGCGCCAGCGGATGCAGCTGGCTCGCGCCGTGCGCAACCGCACCACGGGCGTTTTGTACGTGCTGGACGAGCCGTCCATCGGGCTGCACCCCTCCAACATCGTCGGCCTGAACGGCGTCATGCACGACCTGATCGCCGACGGCAACTCGGTGGTGCTCGTTGATCACGACACACAGGTGCTGGCGGAGTCGGACTGGCTCATCGAGATGGGCCCCGAGGCCGGTGCGGGCGGCGGGCATGTCATTGCCGAGGGCACGGTGGCCGACCTGGCCGGGAACCCGGCGTCCCAAATCGGCCCGTTTCTGGGCGGGCAGGGGAGTACTGCGCCCCGGAACCGCCCGGCGGCGGAGCTGTTTGCCGAGGGGCGCATCCATCTTTCGACGGACGCCATCCATACGGTCAAGCCGCTGGAGGTGGACATTCCCAAGGGGCGGCTGACCGTTGTCACGGGTGTGTCCGGCTCCGGCAAGACGACGCTGATTCTGGAAAGCCTTGTCCCGGCGCTGGCGGCGCAGACGGCGGGCAAGCCGCTGCCGCCCCACGTAAGGGCCGTCGAGGCCGACGGCATCGCGCAGGTAAAGCTCATCGATGCAACGCCGATTGGCATCAATGTGCGCTCCACCGTGGCGACCTACGCCAATGTACACGATGAGCTGCGCAAGGTCTTTGCCCGCACGCCCGATGCCAAACGGCTGGGCTACAAGGCGGGCGACTTCTCCTACAACACAGGTAAGCTGCGCTGCCCGGTCTGTGACGGCACCGGCGTCATCAGTCTGGACGTGCAGTTTTTGCCCGATGTGGAAATTCCCTGTACCGGGTGCCATGGCTCCCGCTACAGCCGCGACGCCGACGCCGTGCGGCACGAGAACAGGCACGGCGGGACCTGCACGCTGCCGCAGCTCATGGACATGGACATCAACACGGCGCTGACCGTCTGTACAGACTTGAAATTGGTGACACAGCGCTTAAAAGTGCTGCAGGATCTGGGCCTTGGCTACCTGACGCTGGGCGAGGAAACGCCGAGCCTGTCCGGCGGCGAGGCACAGCGGCTGAAGCTGGCCAGCGAGATGGGCAAGGCCCAGCATGACACAGTGTTTGTCTTTGACGAGCCGACCATCGGCCTGCACCCGCTGGACGTGCGCACGCTGCTGGGCGTGTTCCGAACCCTGATCGAAAACGGCGCGACGGTCATCGTCATTGAGCATGACCTCGACGTCATCCGCAGCGCGGACTATCTCATCGACATGGGACCCGGCGGCGGTGAGGAGGGCGGACGTGTCGTCGCCTGCGGAACCCCCGCCGAGGTGAAGCGGAACCCGGAGAGCAGGACGGGGAAATTTATCTGAAACGTATCATGCCTTCCCCCTTGGGGGAAGGTGGCCGTAGGCCGGATGAGGGGTGAGCTTGCCGTGATTGCCCGTAAAAGGGTTGCTGCGCAAACTCGCCCCTCATCAGTCACCTTCGGTGACAGCTTCCCCCGAGGGGGAAGCCTTTTTTGTTTTGTACATCCTGCACAAAAACTACCCTTCATTTTTGGCGAGTGAAAATGACTGAAACTGATTGATTTTGACGGATAATCTGCTATAATAAAGCTACAGTCAATCATAAACATCCACAAAACACCAAAATCGGTCAAACAAAGACCGGGAAAGGAGCAACCCCCCTATGTTAGCCGAGGAACGCTTTGCCCTGATCCTGAACCTGCTGGCGGAAAAACGCACCGCCACCGTGCAGGAGCTGTGCGAGGCACTTAACGCCAGTGAATCCACGATCCGCCGCGACCTGACCGAGCTGGCGCGGCAGGGCCGTTTGAATAAGGTCCACGGCGGTGCGACCCTGCCGGACGGCCAGTTTTTGGCCGATGAGCCGACGATGGCCGCCAAGGAGGCGCTTGCCGTCGGGCAGAAGCGCAGCATCGCGCAGGCCGCGGCAGACCTGATCCGGGCGGAGGATTTCATTTACATCGACGCCGGTACAACCACACTGGCCATGGTCCGGGCGCTGAGCGGCCCCGCGCTGGAGGCCCACTACGTCACCAACGGCATCGCCCACGCGCGGCTGCTGGCACAAAAAAGCTGCCACGTCTGCGTGCCGGGCGGTCTGCTGCGCCCCCGGACAGAGGCCATCATCGGTGCGGCGGCCATCACGGCGCTGCAGCAGTTCAATTTCACCAAGGCGTTCATCGGGGCCAACGGCGTGGCGCTGAACGTCGGATTCACAACGCCCGACCCGGAGGAGGCCGCCGTCAAGGCCGTTGCCGTCCGCCGTGCGCGGGAAACCTGGTATCTGGTAGATGACAGCAAATTCGGCCGGGTTTATCCGGCCGTCATCGGGGAGATTTACAGCGGCGCAATCCTGACGAACCGCTGCCCTGACCCAAAATACAGACAGCTGACACTGGTAAAGGAGACAGAGCAATGATCTACACAGTGACATTCAACCCGGCCATTGACTATGTTGTGCGGCTGGACCGTGAGCTGCAGGTGGGCGACGTCAACCGCGCCAGGGGCGAGGACTGCGTGCTGGGCGGCAAGGGCATCAATGTGTCCGGCGTGCTGGCCCAGCTCGGGTGCGAGAGCGTCGCCCTCGGCTTTGTGGCGGGCGAGACCGGCGCCTGGCTGGAGCGCGGCCTGGCTGCGCAGGGCCTGAAAACCGATTTCGTCCACCTCGACCACGGTATGACCCGCATCAACGTCAAGATCAAGGCCGGGCAGGAGACCGAGCTCAACGGCGCGGGCCCCGACATCCCGGAAGCCGCCATGCAGGCGCTGGAGCAAAAGCTCGACGCCCTGCAAAAGGGTGACATTCTGGTGCTGGCGGGCAGCATTCCGGCCAGCCTGGCCCAGACGACCTATGAGCGGCTGCTGGCCCGGCTGGAGGGCCGCGGCATCCGCGCCGTGGTCGATGCCACGCGCGATTTGCTCGTGAACGTGCTGCCCTACAAGCCGTTCCTCATCAAGCCGAACAACCACGAGCTGAGCGAGATCACGGGCGTCAGGCTGACAAATGATAAGGAAATTGCCGCTGCTGCCCACATGATGCAGGACAAGGGCGCGCGCAATGTGCTGGTCAGCATGGCGGGCGACGGTGCGCTGCTGCTGGATGAGCACGGCACGGTCTACCGCATCGGCTGCCCCAGGGGCAAGGTCGTCAACAGTGTCGGCGCGGGCGACAGCATGGTGGCCGGTTTTGTGGCCGGTTACCAGCAGAGCGGCGGCGATTATGAGGCCGCCCTCCGCCTGGGCACCGCCTGCGGCAGCGCCACCGCGTTCAGTCTGGGTCTGGCGACGAAGGCGGATATTGACGCACTGCTGGCAACGATGTGACGCGGCGCTGCAACGGAGGATGCCTGCATCGACCCCTGCAAAAAACGGCAGCCGCCCCGCAGCCTTCCCAACAGCACCCATTTACCGTAAAGCAGCGGGCCGGGCATGCCCGGCCCCTGCAAAGATAGTTACTTAAATGAAGAAGGAGAACTGTCCTATGCGTATCACGGAACTGTTCACCGCGCAGTCCATCGCGCTGGATGTCGCTGCCCCGGATCAGGCCGCCATCCTTGACAAGCTCGTTGATCTGCAGGCGACCCACGGCAATATCACCGATAAGGACGCCTACAAAAAGGCCCTGTACGCCCGCGAGGCCGAGGCATCCACCTACGTGGACAACGGCATCACGGTGCCCCACGCCCGCACAGCCTGCGTGACCCGCCCCAGCCTGGCGGCGCTGCGGCTGAGCACCCCGGTCCAGTACAACGCCGATGACGACGGCAAAACCGACCTGCTGTTTGCGATTGCCGCGCCGGAGAATGGCAGCCTGCACATTGACATGCTGGCCCGTATGATGCAGATGCTGATGAACGACGACTTCGTCGAAAAGCTGCGCGCCGCCAAGACGCCCGCCGAATTTCTCGACGCCATCGACGCCCAGGAGGATGCCCAATTTGGCGAGGAGAGCTTCACCCAACAGGAGATCCCCCAGAACGGCTACCGTGTGCTGGCCGTCACGGCCTGCCCCAACGGCATTGCCCATACCTACATGGCCGCTGAGGCCCTGACCAAGATGGGCGACAAGCTCGGTCTGCCAACCAAGGTCGAGACGAACGGCTCCGACGGAGCCAAGAATGTGCTGACCCCCGAGGAGATCGCCGCCTGTGACGGCATCATCATTGCGGCGGACAAGAACGTCGAGACCGCCCGCTTCGACGGCAAACCGGTGCTGTTTGCCCGCGTGGACGATGGCATCCACAAGCCGGAGGAGCTGATCAAGAAAATTGCCCACGGTGAAACTCCCATCTACCACGCCGAGGCCGGGGCCAAGACCCGGCAGGCCGCGGGCGGCGCAAGCGACAGCTTTGGCCACAGCCTGTACAAGCACCTGATGAACGGTGTATCGCACATGCTGCCCTTCGTCGTGGGCGGCGGCATCATGATCGCGCTGGCCTTCCTGCTGGACGATTACGCGATTGACCCGTCCAACTTCGGCATGAACACGCCGGTGGCGGCGTTCTTCAAGACCGTCGGCAATGCGGCGTTCGGTTATATGCTGCCGATCCTTGCAGGCTTTATCGCCATGTCTATTGCGGACCGTCCGGGTCTGGCCGTCGGCTTTGCGGGCGGCGTGCTGGCCATGAACGGTACGAACTTTGCCGCCCTTGCCCACGGTGAGACCACCGGCATCTCCGGCGGCTTCCTGGCGGCGCTGTTGGCGGGCTTTGCCGCGGGCTACATCGTGCAGTTCCTCAAGAAGATCACCGAGAAGCTGCCTGCCAGCCTCAACGGCATCCGCCCGATGCTGATCTATCCGCTGGGCGGCATCCTCATTATTGGTGCGGTCATGTGCGGCATCAACCCGGTTATGGGCATCATCAACACGGCAATGACCGACTGGCTGAACGCCATGGGCGGCACGTCCAAGGTCCTGCTGGGCGCAATCGTTGCCGGCATGATGAGCATTGATATGGGCGGCCCCTTCAACAAGGCGGCCTACGTCTTTGGCACGGCGGCGCTGGCCTCCGGCAACTACGGGGTTATGGCTGCGGTCATGGTCGGCGGCATGGTGCCCCCGATTGCGATTGCCCTGTCTACGACCTTTTGCCCCAAAAAGTGGAGCCCCGACGAGCGCCGCAACGGCATCGTGAACTACGTTATGGGCCTCTGCTTTGTCACCGAGGGCGCAATCCCGTATGCTGCCGCTGACCCGCTGCGCGTCCTGCCCAGCTGCATCATCGGCTCCGCGCTGGCCGGTTCGCTCTCCATGGTGTTCGGCTGCGCCCTGCGCGCACCCCACGGCGGTATCTTCGTATTCCCGGTGGTTGACCACGCACTGCTCTACGTAGTTGCCCTGATCGTCGGCAGCGTCGTCGGCGCTGTGATCCTGAGCCTGCTCAAGAAGGAGTACGTCGAGGAATAAATAAGAAAACGGTACAAGGCCGCTCCCGTGCGATGGGGGCGGCCTTGCCGTCTGTTTGGAACCATGGTATAATGACAAAAAACACAAAAGGAGACGTTTCATGCAGGTCGTGTTTTCCCCGGGTGCTGAGATAAAATTTGAGGGCGCAAATAACTTTCGTGAGCTGGGCGGCTACCGCGCGGCGGATGGGCGGCAGGTAAAATACGGTCTGCTCTACCGCGGCGGCAACCTTGATCTGCTGAAAAGCGAGGCCGACCACGCACGGCTGGCGTCGCTGGGCCTGCGGGAAATATTGGACCTGCGCAGTGCAGGGGAGAGCGCTGCGCACCCCGATCCGGCGGTCCCGGGGGCGCACTACCAGCGCGTCTGCGGTATGCGCAACGCCGATGGCACTGAGATGGACTTTTCCGGTCAGGGCATCGAGCGCCTGCGGCAGGAAAAGAAAGCCTTTGAGCGCAGTGTGGGCCGCCCGGTGCACGATTTTGAGTGGTTCAGCGCTCTGTACCGGGAGATGCCGTTCCGAAATCCGGCCTACCACGAGCTGTTTGCCCTGTTGGAGGGCCGCCACGTGCCGGTGCTGTTCCACTGCTCCTGCGGCAAGGACCGCACAGGTATCGGGGCCATGCTGATCCTGCTGGCGCTGGGCGTCTCCCGCGCGGACGCGCTGGCCGATTATATGCTGACCAATGTCTACCGCCGCGAAATCATTGAGCGCTTCCTAGCGGATAAGCCCGCTGCCGAGCGCGAGCTGCTGCTGCCCGTCGAGGGCGTCAGCGAGCCGATGGGCGCAGGAGCCATCGACGAAATTTTGCGGCGCTACCCGAGCTATGAGGCCTACTTTGCCGATGAATTCGGCCTTGACGCCGCAAGGCTGAAGGCGCTGCGGGATTTTTATCTGGAATAACTGGAATAAAAACAACCGCTCCCTTGCCGGAAAATGGCAGGGGAGCGGTTGTGATTTGCAGGGAAAATCAGCCCAGGCTGATGCCCATGGCGCGGGCGACGTTCAGCATGTCGCAGTCGCCGGGCACGCCGCGGGTCTTGCCGGCAATGTCGGCCAGCGGGTTGGCGGTCACATGGCGGTTGACCATGGCGACGGTCACGCCGTAGTGCTCGTCCGCCACGAGACCGGCAGCGTAGGAGCCGAACTGGGTGGCCAGCACGCGGTCATAGGCGCTGGGGCTGCCGCCGCGCTGCATGTGGCCGGGCACGCAGATGCGGGTCTCGGCACCGGTCATCTCCTCGATCTGCTTCGCAATGCGGGCTGTGGCGGTGGTGTAACCGGCCTCGGCGCGCTTGGCGGTCCACTCCTTGCGCTTCATCTTGGCCTCCTCGGTGGAGAAGGCACCCTCGGCCACGGCCAAAATCGAAAAGTTCTTGCCCGCCTTGGCGCGGTTCTCGACAGCAGCGGCGACCTTCTTGATGTCGTAGGGCAGCTCCGGCAGCAGGATGATGTCCGCGCCGCCCGCAATGCCGGAGTACAGCGTCAGCCAGCCGGCTTTGTTGCCCATGATCTCAATGCACATGACGCGGCTGTGGCTGCCCGCGGTGGTGTGGATGCGGTCAATGACCTCGGTGGCGATGTCCACAGCAGTGTGGAAGCCGAACGTCACGTCGGTGCCGTAGATGTCGTTGTCGATGGTCTTGGGCAGACCGATGATGTTCAGGCCCTCCTGGCTGAGCAGGTTCGCGGTCTTGTGGGTGCCGTTGCCGCCCAGGCAGAGCAGGCAGTCCAGTTTGGCGGCGCGGTAGTTTTTCTTCATCGCGGCAACCTTGTCCACCTTGTCCTCCTCGACCACGCGCATTTTTTTGAACGGGGTGCGCTTGGTGCCCAGAATGGTGCCGCCCACGGTCAGAATGCCGGAGAACTCGTCCGGGGACATCTCCCGGAAGTTGCCGTTGATCAGGCCGTCGTAGCCGTTCATGATGCCGACGATCTCGACCTTATCGCCCATGCGGTGGTACAGCGCCTTGGCCACGCCGCGCAGGGTAGCGTTCAGGCCGGGGCAGTCGCCGCCGGAAGTCAGAATACCAACACGAATCGCCATTGTAAAAACCTCCCGTTGCTTATATATTCTACTATATATAAATGTACGCTAACCGCAAAGGGATGTCAAGTATAGTTTTTGTACGATGCTGCGAGAAGAACAAACTTTTTTGAAAAAATCTCAAAAAAATTCAAAAAAAGGCTTGCAATTTGGAAACACCTTTGCTATAATAACATACGTCGCCGGGCGACACGGCAGACGCAAAACAAAATATGGGAGCTTTCCCGAGTGGCCAATGGGGACAGACTGTAAATCTGCTGCTTAATGCTTCGGTGGTTCGAATCCACCAGCTCCCACCAAAAAGGACCCGCAACTTAGGTTGCGGGTTCTTTTTTGTGCTGGAGCTGGTAGGATTCGAACAGGTCGGCCGTCCGCAGACGGCAAAAAACAGTCCTGCGGACTGTTTTTTAGACCGCGGCTTGCGAATCCACCAGCTCCCACCAAAAAGCTGTGGCAAGAATATTGCCGCAGCTTTTTTTCTTTGGTGTACCGCGCAAAGTCGGCAAAGGCGATGACCGATTTTCAAAGTGCGTTTTATAGAGATGTCCAACTGCTTCCGGGCGGTTGGATTTTTTCAGGCTGTCGAAAAACTCTTGTAGGGGCGAGCATTGCTCGCCCGCGCCCGTTTGCCTTGCAAGAAACTATCCCGGAAAATGCGTTGCTGCGGTAAGTTGACGGGCGACCAATGGTCGCCCCTACACACGTAATAGGACAAGAATGCAATTTTTTGACGGTCTGTTTTTGTTGCCCGCTTTTTCTGCTGTTTTCAGAATGCTCAATTTCCCCGCAGCCGGAAACCGTGGAGTGGTTCATGCCCATCCTGCAAAATCAGAAACCGGGCACAGAATTGCAGCGGGCACTTGCAATCCGGGCGGAAAACAGGTATAATAGCAACTGTTACCTGTCTCAGTAGCTCAGCTGGATAGAGCACACGCCTCCTAAGCGGCAGATTGTTCGATTCCTTCGAGCAGTGAAAATTGCATAAAACTTAAAAATGTCTCAGTAGCTCAGTTGGATAGAGCACACGCCTCCTAAGCGTGGGGTCGGAGGTTCAAATCCTCTCTGGGACGCCAGAAAGCACCGCTGCAAGCCTTTTTTCGGGGTTTGCAGCGTTTTTTTGTTTCTCCTTCTCCCGGCAATTTCACTTCCGTTACCGGGAGATTTTTATACGCCGCATGATGTATATTTGCTAATTGGACTCGAACGCTTTTCAGAAATTTGCTAAGAAATTTCTGCGGTTTGCTAATTCGATTTTTCGGATCACTTTGCCGGGGCTTGCGCCGCTATCAGGGCTGCGAGCGCACTTGCCAGCTCCGGCGACTTCTGAAGCTGCTCCACAAGGCTTTCAAGGTCCAGGGTCGCAGGCTCCGATTTTACCGGTTCTTCCGGTGGGCGGACATTGCGAAGATCAGGCTTGGCATAGAAGGCTGTCTCAAATTTCTAACCCAACTTGTCTCTTTCATCAAAATTACCCCGTAACTTGATGTTTCTTTGATATATTTTTTGTTAGTCTATAAAATACGAATATCAATCCAACATTAAGGATGATCATAAAGACCGGCTGGCTCATACCGAAATATGTTTTCATATCAGAAAATATACCGTTTGTATGAAGCATAAAAATCGGGCAAATTTCCTGCATTTTTTGTAAAACAGGAAGGCTATCATTAAAATCAAACACAACTGGCAAGAAGCAGATGACGCAAGAAGTAATAAGCGCTGTAACAGGAGAACTCATTTGAGCACTTAAAAACAATGTAATAGTTGTCAAGGCTACAATCCCAAAAATATTCAATATTACAGAGATAAAGAACATTTGCAAAAAGGTCAAATTATATATTGAAGAAGCATAATGTAATGAAGATTGAATGCTTACATTCCACCCCTGTAACCCATAGGTACAGCCATACAGAACTAAATTTAGCAGTAAATACAAGAGGTATGTGCCAATTACAACTTCCAAGGCCGCTATAATTTTTGAAGTTGTGAGTTTGGTTCGGCCATACCGAGCCGAATAAATAATGCTATCTGTATGAAGTGCATACTCTTCTGAGAAAACAGGAGATAGAGTGATTACAACAATTAAACATATCATTATGGACAAGATGCTCCCCATTCCAGATAATAGCTTATCCCAGCCATCACAATATCCTAAAGTCACAGTTGGACTATTTGGATATGCTGTTTCGAGTGACTTAAAACTACCATCAGAATTTGTCAAATATTCCAGAATCGCCGCTTGGTCACGATAAACATGAACAGCAGAAAAAGCAGAATTTTCATCTTGTCCAACAGTTGCTTGTTTTGCTTGGTCGATTTTTTCTTGCATAGTAAGTAATGTATTTTGAGAGAGTTTTCCTTCAAATATTTCTGCTACTTCCTTCCGTTGTTCAATGGCTGTAAAACCGCTTGCTAATGCCATTTTTTCAAGGTCATAATCATAGAAAACATTTTGATAATTAAATTGAAAAAAGAAAAAATAGGCAACGATAAGAACCACACCAGCTAAAAACAACATTCGTGTTTGCTTTCTCGAACATATTTTATTTCGTTCTGCTTTTATCATTTCATTCATGCTCGGATACCTCCGCAAAATAGTATAAATACAAATCTTCCAATGTTGGATCAACATTCCAAGCGGTTCTGCATGGTGCTTCTTGAGAAATAATCCTCAGCCGTTCTGCACCATTATTATGTTTCAGATTTGCTGTTACATAGTTCAATTCTAATTCTTCGGCCTCTTTTCGAGATACATCACATTCCCAAACACATTTTTCAATCGGCTTCAAAATTTCTTCTGGAGAACCATGTTGAATTAACTCGCCATTTTTCATAATCAGAATCTCATTTGCGATATATTCAACATCAGAAACAATGTGAGTGGACAAAATTACAATTCTATTTTCTGCCAAAGAACTAATCAGATTCCTAAACCGCACCCGCTCTTTCGGGTCAAGTCCAGCTGTAGGTTCATCCAAAATCAAAATACGGGGATCGTTTAGTAATGTTTGAGCAATTCCCAAGCGTTGTTTCATACCGCCGGAAAAAGTTTTGATTTTTTCGTTTTTCTGTGTGAGCAGATCAACAACCTGCAACAGCTCCATTGTGCGATTATGGGCTTTTTTAGGCGGCAGCCCCTTTATTGCAGAGATATACATCAAAAATTTATACGCTGTAAAGTTAGGATAATAGCCAAAATTTTGTGGCAGGTAGCCTAAGATATTACGATATTTCTCGCCCAAATCATGAATGTTTTTCCCGTTAAAAAAAATGGCTCCTTTCGTTTCAGTTTGGACATCGCAAATCATTCGCATCAAAGTTGTCTTGCCCGCACCATTTGCCCCGAGTAGACCATAAACACCATTTGTTAATTTTGCGCTGAAATGATTTACAGCTTTTTTTCTTCCATATTCTTTTGAAAGATCATTTATTGTAAGTTCCATATCAATTCTCCAATCATTTTTTCTTTTTTCAAGTACAGTTGAAGTGTTTTCCCTAATAGGATAATAGATAACACATAAAATCCAATCCATCCCCAGAACATAGACGCTTCAAATATAAATCGCTGATGGAGTACAAGAGAAAATGTTCCAGAAAGAAAAATCATACAAGCGATTAAATGATACAAGCTATCGTTTGTCCTGCTTTTCGCACATATAAAAAGATAACAAGTGCAAGAAATATTAAATGGAATCAAACCATACAACACCATTTCAATCATTGATTTCTGGTAAATATATGCCATTGAAATTAAAATGACTGTTATTAGGAAAAGGTTGATTACTCCAATAATCAGCATACGACCTGCTACAATTTTTACCAGCGTTGTTCTACTAGACTGTTCAATTTCCCACATACCATAGATGTTGCTTTTAGATATTTCTATTGCACCTAATAACGCAAGGAATGGAACCATAACTGCAAGGATTGTCAATGGATAATAAAATGGAACCCTCCATTGGCCCAGGATACATGCTAATAATACTGCACATATAGTTAGTATTATTTGAACAATCCAGAAAGAAAGCGGCAGAAATTGAAGTTGGTTCAATATAATATCTCGCATTGAATTTTTATTGAATTCAGAACTATTCATGTAACTTTTTCCAGCTACGATTACTGCTTTAATTTTAGGTTCAGATGGAGCAGGCGTTTCACAACTCTGCAACCATTCTAATACACCATTTTGTTTTTGGGTCATACATTATCGCCTCCTCTAAAATCAGCCAAATATCGTTCCAGTTTTTTAATCCCCTGTTGAAGCCTGGATTTTACAGTAGAAACACTCACTTTTGTAATGGTTGCAATCTCTCGGATTTTCAAATCATAATAAAATCGTAAAATGATGACCTCTTTTTGATAGTCCGGTAATGTGTTGATTGCATATTGAACTTCCGCTTTAAGTTCGTTAAGCTCAACTTTTTCAAAGGCATTATCTGTATCTTCTATATCTTCAAGAGTTTCTAAATCCATATACAGGGGTTTTGCTTTCTTAGTAGAATTGTTACATGTATTAACAGCAATCGTTAGCAGATAGTTTTGAAATTTCCCTATCTTTCGTACTGATTGAATATTCTCCAACAGTTTCAAGAAAACATCTTGTGTAATATCTGCGGCGGTATCTGGATCGCCGTTCAATCGCCGACAACAAAATAGATAAATTGACTGATAATATTTTCGGACAATTATCTCAAATGCATCTGTGTCACCCGACTGGATTTTTTTAATTAGTATGAAATCTTCGATACCGTGTCACCGCCTTCCATGTGTAAAACGCCTTACACTTAATATACAACTGAGTAACCCAAAAGGATTTAACTTTAGAAATTTTTTTTTACTTTTTTCATTTCCCTTCTATTGTAATTCCTGTTCTTGAAAAATATAAGATGTAATATATGAATTATAAACTTCAATCAACATGCATATAGCAACATTCCACGGGCAAAGTGTGAATTATACAATGTAATAGGGTGATGCTATATGGCAAATGTTTAGCATGGCTGCAATTTGTTCCACGGTGTATGTGCGCGGTTCCGGCAGTGACTTTTTCTCTTTCTTGTCCATAGTAACCTCCATGTATTTGCCTTGTCATTTTGACTAAGGGAGTGGAGAATGGCAGTAGCAATCAGTTTTGGCTGGGTGTCCTCTTGCTAAGAATTTGCTAATAGGACCACCCAACGGACACATAAAACTGCGTCAGAATAGGTGTTTTGCACCATAAAGTTCGTTTACTACAAGTCATTCTGCGTAAGGGATGATATTGGAAGTTACATCCGAACCGTGTATCACATGGTAAGCCAAACTCCTAAGCGTGGGGCCGGAGGTTCAAATCCTCTCTGGGACGCCAGAAAGCACCGCTGCAAGCCTTTTTTCGGGGCTTGCAGCGTTTTTGTTTTCTCCTTCTCCCGGTAATTTCACTTCTGTTACCGGGAGATTTTTATACGCCGCAAGCTTTTTTGCGATGATGTTGGATTCGGCAAGGACGCATTGTTTACAATTTGGCGGTGGATTATCCCGCGCAGGGTGTGGTACAATATAAACCACACTGAAAATGCAGGGGCCGATGCTCACCATCGACCCGTGAACCTTGCGGCGGCCGCTATGTGCCGCGGGCGAACCATGTCCGCCCTTACACTCTCGACGCAGGAAGGCCGCGCTGCATCTATTATAATTAAAGGGGTGTTTACCATGTGTACAGCTGCAACCTATACAACCGACAGTTTCTACTTTGGCCGCAATCTCGATTATGAATTTTCCTACGGCGACGAGGTCACCGTCACGCCGCGGGCCTACCCGTTTAGCCTGCGCTGCATGGGGGACTTCCGCACAAAATATGCGATGATCGGCATGGCCTACGTGGCGGGGGAGTACCCCCTCTACTATGACGCCGTCAATGAGAAGGGCCTGGGCATCGCAGGGCTGAACTTTGTCGGCAACGCGGTCTACCACCCAGCGCAGGATGGCAAAAGCAACGTCGCTCAGTTTGAGCTGATCCCCTGGCTGCTGGGCAGCTGTGCGACGCTGGCCGAGGTGCGCACGCTGCTTGCAAAAACCAACATCGTCAATATCCCGTTCAGTGAGCAGCTGCCCCTCGCGCAGCTGCACTGGCTCATTGCCGACAAAACGGGGAGCATCGTGGTGGAGTCCACCGCCGACGGCCTGCACATCTACGATAACCCCGTCGGTGTACTGACGAACAATCCGCCGTTCCCGCAGCAGCTTTTCGCACTGAACAACTACCGCGCACTCTCGCCGCGCACGCCTGCGGTTGCGTTTGCGGACGGCCTTGACCTGCCCGTCTACAGCCGCGGCCTCGGCGCACTGGGCCTGCCGGGCGATCTGTCCAGCCAGTCCCGCTTTGTGCGTGCGGCCTTTGTGCGGATGAACGCGAAATCCGGCAGCAGCGAGGCCGAGAGCGTCGGGCAGTTCTTCCACATCCTGCACGCTGTCGAGCAGCAGCGCGGCTGCTGTGAGCTGGACGGCGGCAAGTACGAGATCACGCTCTACACAAGCTGCTGCAACGCTGACAGAGGCATTTACTACTACACGACCTACGGCAACCACCAGATCACGGCCGTCGATATGCACCGGGAAAACCTTGATGGGGACAGGCTGGTCCGCTATCCGCTGGTGCAGGGCGAACAAATTGCGCTGCAAAACTGATTTTACACCCAAAACGTGAAAAAAGCGCTTGCAACGTGCGGCAAACTATGCTATACTGTACGGTGCATGAGACTTTTCACGTCACGACGGCGTGGATAGAAATAGAAGGAGTGCTAATCTAATGAACTGGTATGAGATCGTTCTCGGCGTCGTCCTCATCGCCGTGTCCGTGTTGATCGTTGTTTTCACCCTCGCGCAGGAGCAGAAGGGCCAGGGCCTGTCCGGCGCGATCATGGGCGAAAGCTCCGCCACGATGGCAGCAGGCCGTGAGCGCGGCGTGGACGCCAAGCTGGCCAAGCTGACCAAGATCTGCGGCGTCGTTTTCTTTGTCGTCACGCTGGTCGTCTGCGTTTTGAGCGCACGCCTGTGATTTTGGCAGGGTAGCAAAGATGAAAAGGGTCCGCCAAGCGCTTTGGCTTTGTAAGCAGCGCCCCGGCGGGCCGTTTTTTGTGGATGTATATAAGGGTAGGGCACCGTCGGATGGCGGTGCGACGTAAATTAAAGGAGCAACTATGACACCGTTACAGAAATCTATTTTAAACGCAGTCAAGCGCCGTCCCATGACGCTGCGCGAACTGCAGAACAACCTGCAGGTGGACAACTCCCGCCTGCGCACCACTGTTTCCGCTATGGTCGCCACCGGCGAGCTGTCGATGCGCAACGGCACCTATGTGCCCGGCTTTGCGACCTATGAGAATGCTGCAGCCCCCAACACGATTCCCTGCACGCTCGTCAAGCTGGCCGCGCGCTTCGGCTTTGCCAGCCGCGACGACGGCGAGGGCGACATCTTCATCCCGGGCCGCGCGCTGCACGGCGCAATGCCCAACGATAAGATCAACGTCAAGCTGTTCGACCACCCGCGCGTGGAGGGTTCCTCCGAGGGCGAGGTCGTCGAGGTCACGGTCCCGAACAACCGCTTTGCGGGCACGGTCTGCCTGTCCGAGGATGGCCGCATGGCCGTGGAGCCGGACGGCTGCCGCGACGTGAAGTTCCTGCTGGCCAAGCAGGGGAGCGAGGGCGTGCACCTGGGCGACAAGGTCGGCTTCCTCATCACCCACCGCGGCAACCGCCACAGCGACCACCGCGCCGCCGTTGTCGAGAAATTCGGCTCCTCCGACTATGCGTCCGAGTGCGCCAAGGCCATCCTGTATGGCCGCAGCGTCCGTCAGGAGTTCCCGCCGGAGGTGCTGGAGGAGGCCCGCGCCTACGACAACGCCACGATTGACCCCGCCGAGGCCGCGAAGCGCCTGGATCTGCGCGGCATTCCCATCTTCACGATTGACTCCGCCGAGACGAAGGACATCGACGACGCCATCAGCCTGCAGAAGCTGGACGACGGCTACGAGCTGGGCGTTCACATTGCCGACGTCAGCCACTATGTCCGCCCCGGCTCTGCGCTGAATGAGGAAGCGTTCGAGCGCGCGACGAGCATTTACTACGCCGACAAGGTCATCCCGATGCTGCCGACCCAGCTGTCCAACGGCATCTGCTCGCTGAACGAGGGCGAGGACCGCCTGGCGTTCTCCTGTCTGATGCGACTGGACGAGAATGGCGAGATCCGCAGCTACAAGTTCGTCAAGAGCGTCATCTGCAGCCGCGTCAAGGGCGTGTACAAGGAGATCAACGCCCTGCTGGAGCCCGAGGAGGGTGTTGACCTGACAGACCTCAAGACGAAGTATGAGGCTGTGCTTGACCAGCTGCCCACGATGGACGAGCTGTACCGCAAGCGCCTGGTCCTGCGCAAGGCCCGCGGCGCCATGGATATCGAGTCCAACGAGGCTAAGCTCGTCATGGACGAGAACGGACGCTGCATCGACATTGTCAAGCGTGACCGCGGTACGTCCGAGTGCATGATCGAGGAGTTCATGCTGCTGGCGAACCAGTGCGCCGCCAACGCGGGCCGCACGAACAAGGCCCCGTTCGTCTACCGCGTGCACGAGGCCCCCGACGCCGAGAAGATGGAGAAGCTGTCCGCCACGCTGTTAGCCTGCGGCCTGAACGCCAAGTTCAAGAACCCCATCCCGACGCAGCTCGAGCTGGCGGCCCTGCTGGACGAGACCCGCGGCCAGCCCATCCAGATCCCCGTCCACACCGGCATTCTGCGCAGCATGCAGAAGGCCCGCTACGCCCCGCAGCCTCTGGGCCACTACGGTCTGGTGCTGGCGGACTACGCCCACTTCACCAGCCCCATCCGCCGCTACCCCGATTTGGCGATTCATCGTATTTTGACCGAGATGCTGAACGGTGTCTCCGCCAGCCAGCTGCAGCGCGACTTCAACGAGTTTGCCCAGCAGGCCAGCGAGAAGTCCAGCAAGCAGGAGGTCGCCGCCGTGCGCATTGAGCGCGATGTCGAGGATCTGTACAAGGCCGAGTACATGCACAACCATCTCGGTGAGGTCTACACCGGCACGGTGGCCGGCATCACGCCCCGCGGCGTCTTTGTCGAGCTGGACAACACGGTGGAGGGCTTTGTCCCCGCCGCGCAGCTCTGCAAGGGTGAACCGCAGGTCATCGACGGCGTCAGCATGCTGGACCCGCTGACCGGCAAGAGCTGGATGCTGGGTTCTTCCATGAAGATCCGGGTCGCCGCCGCCGATGTGGCGTTGGGCCGTATTGATTTTGAGTATATGGTGGAGTAATTTCCCGCGCCATACAATAGAAAACTCCCTGTCCGCACCGGGCAGGGAGTTTTTTGCGTCTTATATCACCTTATGCTCCATCCATTTCCCGCGGGCAAACCGCACAAGGAAACACAGGCTGCGGCAGATCCAGTCGATGAACATACCGAACCAGACGCCGGTCAGTCCTAAGTGGAACTGCAGAACGAAGATGTAGCTCAAAATCACGCGGAACAGCCACATGCTGACGATGCTGACCGACATCGTAAACTTGGCGTCGCCGCCCGCGCGCAGGGCGTTGGGCAGGGTAAAGCTCGTCGCCCAGAAGAAGATGCTGAACAGGTTGAACCAGTGGACCACGTGGGTACACATGGCGGATGCCTCCGCCGAGAGGTTGAACCAGGTCACGACCTCGGGCATCAGGAAGAACAGTGCCGCGTTCGTGACGGTCAGCCCCGTGATGGCGATGCCCAGCAGCGTGACGGAATAGCGCTGCGCCTGCCTTTTCTCGCCTGCGCCGAGGCACTGCCCGATGACCGGGATCATGGCAAGGCTCATCGTGTTGCCGGGGATGTTCGCCAGCGTCGAGACCGAGTTTGCCACGGCATTGGCCGCGATGGCCGAGGTGCCTAAGGTAGACGTCAGGCTGCTGACACACAGCTTGCCGATCTGGAACATGCCGTTTTCCAGACCCGACGGGATGCCGATGGACAAAATCTGCATGATGGGCCTGCGCCGGGGCCGCAGGTCAGCGAAACGCTGCACGCGCAGGGGATTGTGCAGGTCCTGGTTCTGCCACAGGATGAACACCGCGGCGAACACACGCCCGATCAGCGTGGCCAGCGCCGCGCCGATAACGCCCATGCCGAAACCGTAAATCAGCAGCGCGTTGCCCGCAATGTTGATGACGTTCATGACAAGGCTGGCCAGCATACTGATGCGGCTGTTGCCCTGCGCACGGAACAGCGCCGCGCCGCCGTTGTACAGGCCGATGAAGGGGTAGGACACCGCACTGATAAGGAAGTACTGCTGCGCAAACCGCATGACATCCTCATCAATGCTGCCGAACACCATCCGAAGGATCAGACGGGAGAGCAGCATACAGACAACACCCACCGCAACCGTAGAGATGCCCAGCACACTGTACAGCTGGGCGGCGCTGCGGCTGGCGTTTTCCTCATCCCGGCGGCCCAGATACTGGCTGGCAATGACCGCACCGCCGGTAGCCAGCGCGGACAAAATCTGAATAATCAAAATATTCAGGCTGTCCACGAGCGATACGCTGGAGACAGCGGCTTCACCCACACCGGCGACCATCAGCGTGTCGGCCATGCCCATCGTGACGCTTAATGTCTGCTCCAGCAGCAGGGGCCAGATCAGGGTGAACAGCGCCCGCTTGGTAAACAGGGGACCTTGTGATTTTGCAGTGGCTGTCATGGTAAACTCCCATCCTCTTTTACTTGGATTTCACCATTAGTATACAGCAAAATCTATGCGAAATCAAGGATTTGACACTTGTACAAAAAATGACCGCGGACGCTGTAGCTGCGCCCTGTACAGCAAAAATCCGCAAAAATCAAATCGCAAGGATTTTGCCCACTTTTGCGGCGGCAAAAAGCCCCGGCCACAAAAGCTGGTGGCCGGGGCAGATCATGCGGCGGCTTGCAGGGGCCGCAGAAGGGCGGTGGTTAGAAGTCGACCTCGGTGTCGTAGTAGCAGCACTTCAGCAGTTTTTCCATCTCCTCCTGGGTCGGCTGGCGCGGGTTGGAACCGGTGCAGGCATCGGCGATCGCGTTCTTTGCGATCTCGGGCAGTCTCTCGAGGAATACGTTCTCGGGGACAAAGCCCTGCTCGGCGGGGTAGGAGTCGGGGCCGTAGTGGCCGATGCAGTGCGGAATGTTCAGATCGTCGTTCATGCCGCGCAGATACTGGATGAGCAGCGCGACCTTCTCGTCGTCGTTCCCGCCGCCCAGGTGCATCTTGTCAGCAATGACGCCGTAGCGTGCCTTGGCGGTGGGGTCCTTCGCGTTGTAGGCGATGACCTTGGGCAGGTACATGGCGTTGGCTGCGCCGTGGATGATGTGTGCGCCGTAATCGGCAAACGCCGCGCCGGTCTTGTGGGCCATGCTATGCACGATGCCGAGCAGCGCGTTCGAGAACGCCATACCGGCCAGGCACTGGGCATTGTGCATCGCGTCGCGCTTATCCATATCGCCGTTATAGCTGCCGACCAGATCCGCCTGGATCATCTCGATGGCGTGCAGGGCCAGCGGGTCGGTAAAGTCGCAGTTCGCGGTGGAGACGTAGGCCTCAATGGCGTGGGTCATGGCGTCCATGCCGGTGTGGGCGACGAGCTTCTTGGGCATCGTGTGGGCCAGCTCGGGGTCAACGATGGCGACATCGGGCGTGATCTCAAAGTCGGCAATGGGGTACTTGATGCCCTTCTGGTAATCGGTGATGATCGAGAAGGCCGTGACCTCGGTGGCCGTACCGGAGGTGGAGGAGATGGCGCAGAAGTGGGCCTTGCGGCGCAGCGGCGGGATGCCGAACACCTTGCACATATCCTCAAACGTGATGTCGGGGTACTCGTACTTGATCCACATGGCCTTGGCTGCGTCGATGGGGGAGCCGCCGCCGATTGCGACGATCCAGTCGGGCTGGAACTTTTCCATGGCGGCAGCACCCTTCATGACCGTCTCCACGGACGGGTCGGGCTCGATGCCTTCAAACAGCTCTACCTCCATGCCGGCCTCTTTTAAGTAGGCCTCGGCGCGGTCCAGGAAGCCGAAGCGCTTCATCGAACCGCCGCCGACGCAGATCATGGCGCGCTTGCCGGGCAGCGTTTTCAACGCTTCCAGCGCGTGGGGGCCGTGGTAAAGGTCACGGGGTAAAGTAAATCTAGCCATAGGGTTTGCCTCCTTTAAAAATAGCTCTCTCGGACTTTGATAATTAAATGTCAAAATCTGCTATTAACAGTATACACCTTATGTGTCTAAACGGTCAATCGACAATACAGAGAATTTTCCGGCGATAATTCAGCATTTTGCCAGTGGAACACTCATAGGCTGTTCTATGGGGAAGGAGGCAGGAGTTATGCGTCCGATCACGCCGCAGCAGAATACAAAAATGCGCCTGCGCATGCGGCTTTTGGCGGCGGTGCTGGCGGTGGGGTGCCTGGGCGGGCTGACGGTGCGGCTGTTTGTGCTGATGCTGCGCGACCCCGGCGGCTACGCGGCACGCGCCGCCGACCAGCAGCTGCGCGGGGCCACGCTGCCCGCCGCCCGCGGGGAGATCTATTCCGCCGACGGTACGCTGCTGGCCGCCAGTGAGACCTGCTGGACCATCCGCGCTGCCCCGCGGGAGATGGCCGACGACGCCGTAGAACCGGCTGCGCGGGCGTTGAGCGAAATTTTAGAGCTGGACTACGCCGATACGCTGGCCAAATTCAGCCAGCGAACCTCCAACGACTGCCTGCTGCGCCGCCGCGTGGATAAGACGATGGCCGACGCTGTGCGGGACTGGTGCCGGGCGAACGGTGTGGACGGCATACAAATTCGGCAGGATACCCGCCGCGTCTACCCGCAGGGGGATTTTATGGGCGGCATTTTAGGCTTTACCGACGTGGACAACGCGGGCCTGTGGGGGCTGGAGCTGCGCTACAACGACGAATTGACCGGGCAGAACGGGCGCATCCTGACCGCCAAGAACGCCTGGGGCTACGATATGCCGACGCACTACCAGACGCTGGTGGACGCCGTGCCCGGCAGCACGCTGACGCTGACCATCGACGCGAACATTCAGCACTGGCTCGAAAGCGCACTGTCCGCCGCTGTGACGGAGCATCATGTGGCCGAGCGCGGCGTCGGCATCGTGATGGACGTCCACACCGGGGCCGTGCTGGCGATGTCCTGCCAGCCCGACTACGACCCGAACGCGCCGCGGACCCTTATAAATAAGGAAGTCCGCGACGCTGTGAATGCTCTGACCGGCGAGGAGCGCAGTGCCGCGCTGCAAAAGGCCCAGCAGGCACAGTGGCGCAACAAGGCCATCAGTGATCTGTATGAGCCGGGCAGCGTGTTCAAGCTCATCACGGCGTCGGCGGCGCTGGACTCCGGGGCGTGTAAGGCCACGGACTATTTCACCTGCGCGGGTAAAATAACCGTCGCAGGCACGCGGTTCCGCTGCGCAAACGGGCATATCCACGGCACCGAGACCTTCGCCCGGGGGCTGGCTGTCAGCTGCAACCCCTGCTTTATCCAGATCGGTGCGCGGCTTGGAAAAGAACGCTTCTGTGATTACTTTGCGGCCTTCGGCCTGCGGGAGGCCACGGGCATCGACCTGCCGGGCGAGGTCAGGCGCAGCGAATACTACACCGCGGACCGGATGGGCCCGGTGGAGCTGGCGAGCTGTTCGTTCGGGCAGAGCAGCAAGGTCAGCTACCTGCAGATGCTCACGGCGGTCTGTGCGGTGGTAAACGGCGGCGAGCTGATGCAGCCCTACGTTGTGGCGAAAATCACGGCGCCTGACGGCACTGTTGTGAAGGAAGTGCAGCCGACGGTGAAGCGCCGCGTCATCAGCGCGGAGACCTCCGCCACGATGTGCCGCCTGATGGAGGGTGTCGTTACAGGCGGCACGGGAAAGCAGGCCGCGCTGGCGGGCTACCGCATCGGCGGCAAGAGCGGCACGAGCCAAAAGCTGGACAGCGCCAACGAGGGTGCGCGCATTGCGAGCTTTGTCTCCGTTGCGCCCATCGACGACCCCAAGGTCGCTGTGCTGGTCTGCCTGGATGAGCCCCACAGCTGGACGACGAGCGGCGGCGCGCTCTCCGGGCCGGTGTGCGCCGAGGTACTGGGAAAGGTGCTGCCGTATCTGGGCGTGGAGAGGGAAAACGGCGAATAAAGACAGCCGGGCACGGGCCGATATGGAATCCGCCCCTACGTTGAATCGGGACAGCGCAGGGTGACGGGGCTCTGCCCGTTTGCCGCTGCACTATACAAAAAACTCTGCGCCGTCCCTCTTGACATTCCCCGATCCGGTGTTATACTGGTAAAGTACGCAAACGAACAGTTAGAAAGCGAACAATTCGAAATCTAACTTCTTGGACCGAAAAATCGTAAAGGAGGGAAGGAATGCACGAATCATCGCATGATGACTGCGGCTGCTGCGCGGATGTCCACTTCGGCGCACTGCTGAACCAGACCTCACGGCTCATCCGCCGTGCGCTGGATGCCCGCATCAACGCCGAGGTCAGCTCGGAGCTGTCGGGCGTGCGCGGCATGGTGCTGGGCGACATCGTCCGTGCCGAGCGCCAGGGCCGCGACGTCTACCAGCGCGACATTGAGCAGTGGTTCAACATCCGCCGCTCCAGCGTCACCGCCATACTGCAGGGCATGGAGCAGGATGGCTTCATCACCCGCAGCGCCGTGGCGAAAGACGCCCGCTTAAAGCGCCTTATCGCCACAGAGAAGGGCCGCGCCTGTCACAAGCAGATCGAGGCAAGCATTGCGCGGTTTGAGGATGACCTGCAAAGCGGCATTGACCCGCAGCAGGCCGCCGCGGCCCGCGCTGTGCTGGAGCAGACCCTGCGCAACGCACAGCACATCCTGCAAGAGGAAAATACCAACCAAGAGAGGGGAAATACCAATTGTTAAAAACACTCGGACGTGAAACCAAGGGCTTCCGCCTGGTCTCCGTGCTGACGCCGATCTTTATGATCGCGGAGGTCATCATGGAAATGATCATCCCGAAGCTGATGGCCTCCATCATTGACAACGGCGTCACGCCGGGCAATATGCAGGTCATCTACACCGTCGGCGCACAGATGGTCGTCGCGGCGCTGTTCGGCCTGCTGTTCGGCATTCTGGGCGCGGTGGCCGGCTCCCACGCAGCCACGGGCTTTGCCCGCAACCTGCGCCGCGGCATGTTCCGCAACATTCAGACCTTCAGCTTTGCCAACATTGACAAGTACTCCACCGCGGGCCTGGTCACCCGCATGACCACCGACGTCACCAACATCCAGAACGCCTACCAGATGATGCTGCGCATGTCGGTGCGTGCGCCCGCCAGCATGATCGTGGCGCTGATCATGTCCTACACGATCAACCGTCGGCTGGCAAACATCTATTTGATCGCCGTCATCCTGCTGGGCTGCGCGCTCGCCTTTATTATGAGCCGCGCCACCAAGTACTTCGGCGAGGCATTCCGCAAGTACGACGACCTGAACGAGAGCGTGCAGGAGAATGTCTCCGCCATCCGCGTGGTCAAGGCCTATGTGCGCGAGAAGTTTGAGGGCGAGAAGTTCCGCAAGGCCAGCGAGAATGTGCGCAATCTGCTGATGCGTGCCGAGCTGATCCTGGCCTGGAACGCCCCGCTCATGCAGCTGACCGTCTACAGCTGCATCCTGCTCATCTCCTGGATCGGTGCCCAGCTCATCGTCAGCTCCGGCGCAACGACCTTCACCACCGGCGACCTGATGAGCATGCTGAGCTACTGCATGAACATCCTTATGAGCCTGATGATGCTGTCCACGGTGTTCGTCATGATCACGATGTCTGCAGCCTCCGCCAAGCGCGTGGCCGAGGTGCTGGACGAGCAGTCCGACCTGACGAACGGCGAGGACCCCGTTATGGAGGTCAGGGACGGCTCCGTCAAGTTCGACCACGTCAGCTTTGCCTATAAAAAGGATGGCGAGAAGGCCCTCGAGGACATTGACCTCGACATCAAGTCCGGCGAGACCATCGGCATCATTGGCGGCACCGGTTCGGCTAAGTCCAGCCTTGTGCAGCTGCTGCCGCGTCTGTACGACGTGACCGAGGGCAGCGTGACCATCGGCGGCGTTGATGTGCGCAGATATGACCTCGACACCCTGCGCAACAACGTCGCCATGGTGTTGCAAAAGAACGAGCTGTTCAGCGGCACGATTGCCGAGAACCTGCGCTGGGGCAACCCAGACGCCACCGACGCCGAGATCGAGGACGCCTGCAAGCAGGCCTGCGCCGATGAATTTATCGAGCGCTTCCCCGACAAGTACCAGACCCACATCGAGCAGGGCGGCAACAACGTCTCCGGCGGCCAGAAGCAGCGTCTCTGCATTGCCCGCGCACTGCTGAAAAAGCCCCGCATCCTGATCCTGGACGACTCCACCTCCGCCGTCGATACCGCGACGGACGCAAAGATCCGCCATTCGTTTGCGGAAAAAATCCCCGGCACGACGGTGTTCATCATCGCCCAGCGCATTTCCTCCGTGGAAAATGCGGACAAGGTCCTCGTGCTCGACAACGGCAGGGTCAGCGGCTTTGACACCCCGGCCAACCTGCTGAAAACAAATGCCATCTACCAGGATGTCTACAACAGCCAGACCAAAGGTTCCGGCGACTTTGATGAGAAGGGAGGGGAGGCATAATGGCACAGCAGCCTAAAGTCGTAAAGGTCGGCCCCGGCGGGCGCAGCAATGGCCCCCGCCCTAAGGTCGAAAACCCCGGCAAGGTGTTCAAGCGCATCCTCGCCTATGTCATGAGCCGCTATAAGGCACAGGTCATTGTGGTGCTCTGCTGCATTCTGCTGGCCGTGTTCGCCCAGCTGCAGGGCGTCATGTTCTCCCAGACGCTGATCGACAGCTACATTCTGCCGCTGCTCAAGGCGGGCAGCACGGACTTCAGCGGCCTGGCCGCGGCTATCCTGCGTGTGGCAGTCATCTACTGCGTCGGCATCGCTGCTGTCTTTGTGCAGAACCGCCTGATGGCAAGGATCACCCAGGGCACGCTGAAGGATCTGCGTGACGAGATGTTCACCCACATGCAGACGCTGCCCATCAAATACTTTGACACCCACGCCCACGGCGACATTATGTCGGTCTACACGAACGACATTGACACGCTGCGCCAGATGATCAGCCAGAGCCTGCCGCAGCTCGTCAACACGGTTGTGACCCTCGTCGGCGTGCTGGCCTCGATGCTCTATCTGAGCGTCCCACTGACGGTGCTGGCCCTCGCGATGGTCGGCGTCATGCTGCTGGCGACGAAGTACCTGACCGGCAACTCCGGCAAATACTTCATCAAGCAGCAGCAGGAGCTGGGCAAGGTCAATGGCTACATTGAGGAAATGATGAACGGCCAGAAGGTCATCAAGGTCTTTTGCCATGAGGAAATTGCCATTGAGGAGTTCGACAGGCTCAACGATGAGCTGTTCCACAGCGCCGACAAGGCAAACTCCTATTCGCTGGTAGCAATGCCCGTCAACGGTCAGCTGGGCAACCTGTCCTACGTGTTCTGCGCCATCCTCGGCGGTGCGCTGGCTATCAACGGCTTCGGCGGCTTTACGCTGGGCGGTCTCGCCAGCTTCCTTGTGCTGACCCGCCAGTTCAACCAGCCTATCAGCCAGATCTCCATGCAGCTGAACTCCGTCGTTATGGCGCTGGCCGGCGGTGCGCGTATCTTTGCGCTGCTGGATGAAAAGCCCGAGGTCAACGAGGGCGACATCACCCTGGTCCACGCCAAGTACGAAGCGGATGATACTGTCACCGAGGCGAACGAGTCCACCGGCATGTGGGCGTGGAAACGCATGGATGCCGACGGCAAGCCCCGGTACACCAAGCTGGAGGGCGACATCGTCTTTAAGGATGTGGACTTCGGCTACGACGAGAAGAAGATCGTCCTGCATGACATCAACCTGTATGGCCGTCCGGGGCAGAAGATCGCCTTTGTCGGCTCCACCGGCGCGGGCAAGACGACGATCACGAACCTTATCAACCGCTTCTACGACATCCAGAAGGGCCGGATCCTGTACGACGGCCACGACATCAAGTCCATTGAGAAGGACGCGCTGCGCTCCTCTCTGGGCATCGTCCTGCAGGATACCCACCTGTTCACCGGCACGGTCATGGAGAACATCCGTTATGGCCGCCTGACCGCCACCGATGAGGAGTGCATGGCCGCCGCGAAGCTCGCCAATGCGGATACCTTCATCAAGCATCTGCCCGACGGCTACAACACGATGCTGACCGGCGACGGCACGAATCTGAGCCAGGGCCAGCGCCAGCTGCTGGCGATTGCCCGCGCGGCTGTCGCAGACCCGCCGGTGCTGATCCTGGACGAGGCAACATCCTCCATCGACACCCGCACCGAGAAACTTGTGCAGGACGGCATGGACGGCCTGATGTATGGCCGCACGACCTTCGTCATTGCTCACCGTCTGTCCACCGTGCGCAACTCGGACTGCATCATGGTGCTGGAGCAGGGTCGTATCATTGAGCGCGGCACCCACGACGAGCTGATCGCCCAGAAGGGCCGCTATTACCGCCTGTACACCGGCAACTTTGCCGAGAACTCTTAAGCGCAGAGAGGTCGAAAAAAGCCGCAAAACGGCATAAAATCAATCAAAACTGCCGGGATAGCATCTGCCGTCCCGGCGGTTTTTGTGCAAAATGCCGCAACAGCGCCAAAAAGTTGACGGGAAGGTAAAAAGTGGTTATAATAGGATACGTAGACACGCAAAAAGCGGTGTTTGACCACGCGGCATGAGGGAAACTACAAACAAGATTTGCCGCATAATATACATGATATACCTATAGGAGGAACAAATATGGCACCGAAGAAGATTGCACAGACCGTACTTACCGAGGGTAAGTTCTATACCATCAGCGCCGCCAACGGCAAGGTCGTTGAGGTCGCTGACTATAACATTGACAATGGCGCGAAGATCCAGCTGATGGACAACGCCAACTTTGAGTGGCAGCAGTGGAACTTCGTCGCAGCAGGCGACGGCGTCTACCGCATCCAGAACCGCTTCACCGGCAAGATGATGGATCTGGACATGGGCGGCGTCAGCGACGGCACCCGCGTCCACCAGTGGGAGGGTGCCCAGGCATCCAGCCAGCTGTGGGTCGTGGAGCCTACCAACGATGGCCGCGTCAAGATCAAGTCCAATCTGGCCGGCAAGCTGCTGGACCCCGGCATGGCTACCGAGAACGGCACCGTGCTGCAGATCTGGGCTGACGTCAACGGTGACAACCAGTTCTGGACCATCAACGAGGTCACCCGCAAGCCCAAGACCAGCGTGAAGGCCACCACCGTTAAGGCCAAGGCCGCTGCCGAGAAGGCCGCCACCGAGGTCGTCAAGGCTGCTGAGCCTGTCGTCGAGAAGGCCGTCAAGGCTGCCAAGCCTGCCGCTGAGAAGGCTGTTAAGGCTGCCAAGCCTGCCGCTGAGAAGGCTGTCAAGGCTGCCAAGCCCGTCGTCGAGAAGGCCGTCAAGGCTGCCGAGCCTGTCGTTGAGAAGGCTGTTGAGGCTGCCAAGCCCGCTGCCGAGAAGGCCGTCGAGGCCGTCAAGACCGCCGCTGCTAAGACCAACACCCGCAAGGGCGGCAAGGGCAAGCGCCGCAAGTAATTTGCCCGTGTAACTATTCCTCTGCAATTTTTGTGCTGTAACGATAAAACCCCGCCCCGTCAGGATGCAGTTCCTGACGGGGCGGGGTTATTTTTTGTTTGTGGCTGAAAAGCCTTCCCCTACGGGGGAAGGTGGCCCGAAGGGCCGGATGAGGGGCGAGTGTGCCAGTATTGTCCGTGAACGAGCTGCGGCGGAAACGCTGCCCTCATCAGTCACCTGCGGTGACAGCTTCCCCCACGGGGGAAGCCTTCAGACTTACCCCAGCGCCGCAATGCTCTCCTTGATCTTGGCGGCCTTGTCCTGGGCGGCAGCCAGCTTGGCGCGGGTCTCCTCGACGAGCTTCGCCGGGGCCTTCTCGACGAACTTCGGGTTGTTCAGCTGGTTCGTGAACATGCCCAGCTCCTTCTCGGCCTTGGTCAGCTCCTTGTTCAGGCGGGCCAGCTCCTTGTCGCGGTCGATCAGCTCCATCATCGGGATAAAGCCCTTCGCGTCGGGGGTCGCCACGTTGACCATGCCGTCGGTGCTGCCCTCGTACTTTGCCGTGACCGTCACGTCGGTGGCAAAGGCAAAGCGGGCCAGATACGCGCCGCCCTTCTCAAACGCGGCGGGGGAGGCAGTCTCAATGACCATGCTCGTCTTTTTGGTGGGGTGGACGTTCATCTCGGCACGCATGGCGCGGACAGCCTTGATGTAGTCCATCAGCTTCTCAAAGTCGGCGCAGTCCTCGGCCCAGACCTTCATGTTCTCGTCGCCGGGCCACTTCTCGTTCATGATGGTCTCGGCGCTGCCGGGCAGAGCCTGATAGATCTCCTCGGTGATGAACGGCATGAAGGGGTGCAGCAGCTTGAGCGCCTTGTCCAGCACGTAGACCAGCACCTTGCGGGCCGCGTCGGCGGCTGCCGCGTCCTCGCCGTTCAGGCGGGTCTTGCAGATCTCGATATACCAGTCGCAGTAGACCTCCCAGATGAAGTTCTCGACCTTCTCGGCGGCCAGACCCAGCTCGTACTTGTCGAGGTTGGCGGTAGCCTCGGCGGCGACCTTGGCAAGCTCGGACAAAATCCACTTGTCGCTCATGTCGAGCAGGCTTTCCTCGGGCAGACCCGGCTCAAAGTCCTCGGGCAGGTTCATCTGCACAAAGCGGGAGGCGTTCCACAGCTTGTTGGCAAAGTTGCGGCAGGCAAGGACTTTTTCGTCGCTGTAGCGCATATCGTTACCGGCGGTGGAGCCGATGATCAGCATCATGCGCAAAGCGTCCGCGCCGTACTGCTCAATGACCTCCAGCGGGTCAATGCCATTGCCCAGAGATTTAGACATCTTGCGGCCCTGGCTGTCGCGGACAATGCCGTGGATGAGCACCGTGTCAAACGGCGCCTTGCCGGTGTAGGCAAGGCCGGAGAAAATCATACGGGAAACCCAGAAGCCGATGATGTCATAGCCGGTGACCAGCGTGTTCGTGGGGTAGAAGTAGTTGTAATCCTCGGCGTTCTCGTTGGGCCAGCCCAGCGTGGAGAACGGCCACAGGGCAGAGCTGAACCAGGTGTCCAGCGTGTCGGGGTCCTGGGTCATGTTGGAGCTGCCGCACTTGGGGCAGGTGCAGGGGGCTTCCTTGGCCACGACGGTCTCGCCGCAGTCGTCGCAGTACCAGGCGGGGATCTGGTGGCCCCACCACAGTTGGCGGCTGATGCACCAGTCACGGCCGCCCTTCATCCAGTTGATATAGTTCTTGGTGAAGCGCTCGGGCACGAACTTGATCTCGCCCTTCTCGACGCTCTCGATGGCGGGCTTGGCCAGCGGCTCCATCTTGACGAACCACTGCTTGGAGACCATCGGCTCAATGACCGAGTGGCAGCGGTAGCAGGTGCCCACATCGTGGGTCAGCGGCTCGGTCTCCTTCAGCGCACCGCAGGCCTCCAAATCGGCCAGAATGGCCTTGCGGGCCTCCAGCGCGGTCATGCCGGCATACTTGCCGCAGTCCAGCACGTCCGGCTCGTCGGCAGCAGCGCGGCCCGCCGCCTTCTCGGCATCGACGGCAGCCTTGTCGGCAGCGCCGGTCATGTGGCCGTCGTAGGTCAGCACACGGATCATCGGCAGGTCGTGGCGCTTGCCGACCTCAAAGTCGTTGGGGTCGTGGGCGGGGGTGATCTTCACAACGCCGGTGCCCTTCTCCATGTCGGCGTGCTCGTCGCAGACGATGGGAATTTCGCGGCCCAGCAGCGGCAGCACGACATGGCAGCCGTGCAGGTGCTTGTAGCGCGGGTCCTCGGCGTTGATGGCAACAGCGGTATCACCCAGCATCGTCTCGGGGCGGGTCGTAGCCAGCTCCAGCATTTCGCCGGTCTCCTTGACGGGGTAGAGCAGATGCCAGAAGCTGCCCTCCTTGGCCTCATACTCGACCTCGGCGTCGGAAATCGAGGTGTTGCAGTGGGGGCACCAGTTGACCATGCGGTTGCCGCGGTAGATCAGCCCCTCGTTGTACAGACGGACAAAGACCTCCTTGACGGCGTCGGAGCAGCCCTCGTCCATCGTGAAGCGCTCGCGCTGCCAGTCGCAGGAGCAGCCAAGCTTCTTCAGCTGGCTGACGATGCGGTTGCCATAGGTGTTCTTCCAGTCCCAGGCACGCTCCAGAAAGCCGTCGCGGCCCACCATCTCCTTGGTCAGGCCCTCCTCGCGCATCTTGGCGACGACCTTGGCCTCGGTGGCAATGGACGCATGGTCGGTGCCGGGCACCCACAGCGCGGCATAGCCCTGCATCCGCTTGTAGCGGGTCAGGATGTCCTGCCAGGTCTCATCCATGGCGTGGCCCATGTGCAGCTGGCCGGTGACGTTCGGCGGCGGCATGACGATTGTAAACGGCTTTTTGCTGCGGTCGATCTGGGTATGGAAATACCCCTTGTCGCACCAGTTCTGATAGATGCGATCCTCGGTGCCCTGCGGGGCATACTGTTTGGCGAGTTCCTTCGGCATAGTGTAAACCTCCTCGTGAATGTGCGGGGCGTGATTTTTACATTTGGACAAAATAAAAAAGGCCGCCCCATGAGTTTATCATGGGACGGCCTGAAAAGCTCAAGTCGCGGTACCACCCAAGTTGCCCGATCGGGCCGCTTTGCGGCAGGCCGACAAGCCCGCCTGCCCTGATAACGGCGGCAACCCCGTGCGCGGCTGGCAGGGGAGAAGCCCCTCTCACCGCGCCTGCTTGAAAGTGACAGCACCCGCCGCACCGTACCGGGCTTGCATCCTCCCCGGCTTGCTGCAAAGGTACGACGCGGGCACACTCTTTCGCACTGCATTTGTACCTTATAATGTACCGCAATGCGGCGGATTTGTCAAGGGCGGGTGCGCAAATCTGTCGGGCCCCTGGGCTCCTGCAGAGAGAGGTGAGCTGTCTGTCTTACTCCCACTTCTCCCACACCTCGGGGCAGTAGCCTACGGTGGCCTGTCTGCCGTTGCGCACAATGGGCTGGCGGAAGAGCTGCTGGTTCTCGAACAGCTTGTCGGCCTGCTGGCTCTCGTCGAGCCATTTCAAAAGCGCCAGCGTGTCCTTGTCCTTTGCGTTCTCGTCGACGAGCTTTGCCCAGCCGCCCACGGCGCGGCAGACGTTGTCGAACTCGCCGCGGCTCATGCCCTTTTCCTTCATGTCGATCATCTGGAATCGGATGCCGCGCTCCTTGAACCACCGCTGCGCCTTTTTGGTGTCAAAGCTCTTGTTCGTGCCGAAAATCTGGATGTTCATGGCCATTCCCCCGCAAAATACATTCTTTGCATTAGAATACCACAAAAACCGCACCCTGACAACTTGCAAGGCCGGGCCTGCAGTATGAGGGAAACTGCGGGAGAACGCTTGCTCTTATGCGGGCTGCGTGCTATAATACAGGTTTATAGAGGAGTATCTATAAAGGAGTATTATGGAAAAAGAAAGAACCAGTCCGTGGCTGATCTTGTTCCGCGTGGTATTTACGGCGGCACTGATCGCCTGCATTATGTTTATCTTTCGCAACTCACTGGAAAACGGTGCCCAGTCGTCCGCACGCAGCCAGGCCGTCATGCAGTTGGTCAACAGTGCGCTGGCCAAGGTGCATCTCGGCCCATTGTCGGAGCATCTGATCCGTAAGCTCGCGCACTTTTCGGAGTTTGCGCTGGAGGGCTTTCTGCTGATGCTCTGCATCCGCGTGTACACAAAGCATTTTGTGCGCCACATGAGCTGGCCGCTGCTGGGCGGCATGACAACGGCGCTGATGGATGAGACCATCCAGCTGCACAGCCTCAACCGCACCTCGTCGGTGGTGGATGTCTGGATCGATATGTCCGGCGTCGTGGCGGGACTGCTGTTTGCACTCATCATCCTGCTGATCGTGCGCGGCGTTACCGCATTCATCCGCGTCAAGCAGGAGAACCGCGCTCTGCGCGCCGAGAGCGCGGAGCTGCGCCGCCGCGAGCATGAGCGGCTGGCCCGCCGCGCCGCCCACCGTGCCCACGAGGCACAGCTGAACCGCCCCGAACCCGACGAGGATAACTATGAGGAGGACGAAGAATGACGACCCAACAGGCAATTGAAGCCCTGCACGCCCTGCCGCGCATGGGGCAGGGCGCACCCGGTCTGGCCCGGATGCAGAACCTGTGCGACCATCTGGGAAACCCTGAAAAGGAGCTGCAGTGCATCCACATTGCGGGCACGAACGGCAAGGGCAGTCTTGCGGCCATGACGTCCTCCATCCTGACGGCAGCGGGCTACAAGACCGGTCTGACCATCAGCCCGTATGTGGTGGACTTCCGTGAGCGGTTTCAGATCGACGGCGAGATGATCCCGCCCCGCACGCTGGCAAACCTGACGGAGAAGGTGCTCGACGCGATTGACGCCATCGAGGCCGAGGGCGGCGAGAAGCCTGTGGAGTTTGAGGCCGTCACTGCGCTGGCGTTCCTCTGGTTTGCCCGCGAAAAGTGTGATCTGGTCGTGCTGGAGACCGGCCTTGGCGGGCGCTGCGACGCAACGAACGTCGTGCCCCACAAGCTCGTGGCAGCCATCACAAAGATCGGCTATGACCACATGGAAGTCCTGGGAGATACCCTTGATAAAATTGCCGCCGAGAAGGCCGGTATTATAAAAGAAGGAACCGTCGTCGTCAACTATCCCGACCAGCCTGCGGAGGCTATGGGGCCGATCCTGACCGCCGCTGCCGAGGCGCACACAAGCATCATCACGCCCGACAAGGACGATTTGACGCTGCTGCGCGGCAAGCGGCTGGAAAACCGCATCGATTACGGCGGCTATCGCGCCGCACTGGGCCTGCCCGGCACGCACCAGGCTAACCACGCCGCCATGGCTGTCGAGATCGCGCTGGCTCTCTGGCGCGAGTTCGGCTATGATATTTCGGACGATGCCATTCTGCAGGGCCTTGCCGATGCCCGGATGCCCGCCCGCATCGAGGTGCTGCGCCGCCATCCGCTGCTGCTGCTCGACGGCTGCCACAACCCGGACGGCGCTAAAATGCTGGCCGCGACCCTGACCCGCGCCGACTTTGAGGAAAACCTCGTCGGTGTGCTGGGCGTGCTGGCCGACAAGGACTATAAGGATATGCTGTCCGATCTGGCCCCCTGCTTTGCCAAGGTCTACACCGTCACGCCCAACTGTCCCCGCGCATTGAGCGCCGAGGAATTGCAGAAGGAGGCACGCTTCCACACCGACGCCGAGGCCGCCGACAGTGTGGCCGATGCCATCCGCAAGGCCGTGGACTACGCGGACGAGAACAACCTCGCGGGCGTTGTTGTCTGCGGTTCGCTCTACCTTGCCGCCGAGGCCCGCCCGCTGCTTCTCAAAGAAGCAGAAAAATAACCGGCCATCGCCATTTCAACAAAATACGCACCCGTAAGCCTGTATCATAACGATACGGGCTTTTTATTTTGTCTCAACACCCCCTCCCGGAAATTACCCGTTGATTTTTAACTCTCCCCGTAGGGGCCGGGTATGTCCGGCCCGCAACCTTCCCAACACTACCCTGTATACCCTTATAAATGAAAAAAGAGGACAACCCTATGGCCAAAGTAACCTTCGTGCCCGGCAGCGGCACACTGGCCGCCTATTTGAGCGGCGAGATCGACCACCACGCCGCCCAGACACTGCGGCGGGAGATCGATGCCCAGGTCGATGACCGCCTGCCCGAGCTGCTGACGCTCGACTTCTCGGGCGTCACCTTCATGGATTCCTCGGGCGTCGGCCTGATTTTGGGCCGCGGACGCCACGTAAGCGCACTGGGCGGGCGGCTGACCGTCCAGAACCCGCCGCGCGCCGTGCGGCGGATGCTCGACCTGGCCCACATAACCTACGCCTGAACGGAGGTGAACACCGATGAAGATGCTCAATCAGGTTAAAATTACGTTTGCGGGCCGCTCCGTCAACGAGGGCTTCGCCCGCGCGGCGCTGGCCGCGTTTCTTGTGCAGCTTGATCCCACCGTGCCCCAGCTCGCCGATATGAAAACCGCTGTCTCCGAGGCCGTGACCAACTGCATCGTCCACGCCTACCCGGACAAGATCGGCCCCATCACAATGACGGCGGCCATCTATGAGGGCGGCATTGTGCGTATTACCATCACGGACCGCGGCGTCGGCATCCCGGATATTGCGAAGGCGATGGAGCCAATGTTCACCACCGGCGACGCCGAGGAGCGCGCGGGTCTGGGCTTTGCCGTCATGCAGAGCTTCATGGACAAGGTCAAGGTCTCCTCCACGCCGGGCCGCGGCACCCGCGTGACCCTGACCAAGCGGCTGGATGCCCGCGCGTGATCCCCTACATATATAGAAGGAGGGGACAGTCATGCCCACGGATATGCACCAGCTGCCGCGCGAAGAATTTATTGAGAAAAACCTCGGCCTTGTCCACGCCTGCGCCGGGCGGTTCAAGGGGCGGGGCATCGAGTATGAGGAACTCTACGCTGCGGGCTGCCTGGGTCTTGTGAAGGCCTGCGACGGGTTCGATACCGGGCGCGGCGTCTGCTTTTCCACCTATGCCGTGCCGGTCATCCTGGGCGAGATCAAAAAGCTGTTCCGAGATGGCGGCACGGTCAAGGTCAGCCGTTCGTTAAAGGAGCTGAGCCTTAAAATCAATGCCGAGCGTGAGCGCTGCCTCAAACGCACCGGCCAGGAGCCCGGCGTGACCGAGCTGGCCGAGACGCTGGGCACGACCCCGGAGCAGATTGCGCTGGCCATCCGCGCGGCCCTGCCGACCCTGAGTCTGACGCCCGTGGACGACGAGGACGGCCTGCGGGAGTTTGACGTGCCGGTGGAGTCCCCGGAGGAAGCACTCTCGGACCGCATCGGTCTGGCCGAGGTGATGGACAGGCTGGACAGCGGTGACCGCCAGCTCATCCGTCTGCGCTTCTTCGCGGGCCGCACCCAGAGCGAGACCGCCCGCGTCCTCGGCACGACCCAGGTCCAGATCTCCCGTCGCGAGCGCCGCATCCTGAAATGGATGCGCGAACAGCTGTTAGAGGCCCAATGATACCCCCGACACGCACCCGCTCACCCTTCCACCCCCCCATAATTTGTGCCCGCCAACCGCCATCACCCCAATATGCACCTTGCCCAAACTTCACCCTCAAACTTTGTCGAAAAAATCAAAAAAACTTGCAAAAACCTGTTGACAAAGG